>ENA-OZHH01000836-OZHH01000836.1-human-gut-metagenome-genome-assembly--contig:-NODE-836-length-16371-cov-14.819931_pt1 | contig 16371 bp, 9 predicted proteins | sample MGYA00244045_ERZ653684 | MGnify/ENA primary metagenome ERZ653684 (study PRJEB26926, sample SAMN06165264) | human gut metagenome | biome: ENVO:00009003; feature: ENVO:2100002; material: ENVO:00002003... | reverse complement strand
TACATCCTGGATGAGAACTCATAAAATAAGGAACTAAATATTGTTTTTTCCCTAACTCACGATTTGCCTCTTCAAACCATTTTTTAAAGGTCAAAAATTCTTCTTTTCCAGCCTTGCCCATCATAGTAGTTACACGTTTGGATACATGTTCCGGTGCGACCTTTAGCTGACCGCTAACATGATGTTCACAAAGTTCCTTTACAAAGGCTTTATTATTGTCAGCTAGCACATAATCGTAACGTAATCCAGATCGTACAAAGACCTTTTTTACGCCCTTTAGCTTGCGTAACTTCCGAAGCAATGCGATATAATCATCGTGATTCGTATTCAAATTTTCACAAGGTTCTGGCGCCGCACAGGTACGACCTTTACAAGCACCAAAAACAGCTTGTTTATCACAGGCTAAATGTCTAAAATTGGCCGTTGGGCCACCTACATCGTGAATGTAGCCTTTGAAGTCATCCATACCAATCATCAATTTCGCTTCATCAATCAATGACTGATGACTACGATTTTGAATGATACGACCTTGATGATTAGTAATAGCACAAAATGAGCAACTACCAAAGCAACCACGCTGACTAACGAGGCTAAACTGCACCTCGCTTAATGCAGGCACGCCCCCTTTATCATCATAAGAAGGATGCCATTTACGAGTGTATGGTAAATCATAAGCCGCATCCATTTGTTCCTGTGTTAATGGTAAAGCCGGTACATTTTGTACGACATAGCGATCGCCATGTTTTTGTACAATAGGTCGTCCATAGAATGGATCTTGTTCATCATATTGAATGCGGAATGCATCGGCAAAGGCCATTTTATCAGCCTTGATTTCTTCAAAAGAAGGACTTTCAACGCACTCAATAGATGGAATCTCTTTTGACATATAACAAATGCCACGAATATTTGGCAAGGATTCTACAAATCGATTTTGATCAAGTGCTTCGGCTAACTCTATAATCTGCAATTCACCCATGCCGTATATGAGTACATCAGCTTTTGAATCTACAAGAATGGACCGACGTACCATATCCGACCAATAATCATAATGACCGAAACGACGCAACGAAGCTTCAATACCACCAATGATAAGAGGCACATCACGATAAGCTTCTTTCATGCGGTTAGAGTATACCAAGGTGGCTCTATCTGGACGATGTCCTGCCTCACCTCCCGGTGAGTAATCATCTTCACGGCGGATTTTTTTTGCCGCCGTAAACTTATTGAGCATGGAATCTAAATTACCTGCAGTAACAAGCGATGCAAGGCGAGGCTTTCCTAACTTTTTAAAAGCATTAACATCATTCCAATCAGGTTGGGCAATAATACCAACTCGATAACCTTTGGATTCTAGATAACGACCAATTACGGCAGGCGCAAAAGATGGATGATCTACATACGCATCGCCACTGATGAGCACAAAATCGAGTTCTGCCCACCCGCGCGCTTCCATATCTGCGCGTTCTGTAACTAAAAATGTATCCATCAATATAACCTTCCTTTAACTGTAACGATGTATCTTAGAATAAAAACAACCATATCAAAAATATCACCATGAATATGGCAATAATAGCAAGCATAATGCGTTCTTGTTCAATGGAACGTTGTCGCTTTTTCTGTCTCGTTTCAAGCGACATACGACGTTTTGCCATCTGATGCTCAACGTACTCACTCTGCACAGAATTAATGGTTTCCTGTTTCTTTTGACGCATAATAGGACGTATTGTGAATGTATCCACTTCACCTACTTGATTTTGATAAACCTTCACTAAGCGATCTCCATCAAGGCCAAGGTAATTTCCATAATTGCGAATAAAACCTTTAGCGTATACACGTCCTGGGATAACTGCATAGTTTCCATCTTCGATGGCTTCTAAATAGGTTGTTTTAATATGAAGTACTTGTTCAATATCTTTAAATGTGAGATTTCTACGTACTCGTTCTCGACGTAATTCTTCACCTAACTCAGCCACAGTATATCCCTTTCTATTCCTCAGAATCAGAGAAGTATCGAGCTTTCACCTGTTCTGGACTCATTAAAATCTCTCGTGCTTTACTACCCATGTTAGGACCTACAATTTTAAGATCCTCCATGGTATCTACAAGGCGTGCAGCACGCGTATAACCGATACGGAATCTACGTTGCAACATCGACACGGATGCTTGACCAGATTCCATTACAAGATTGACAGCTCGTTCTAATAACTCATCACGATAAATATCTTGTTCATCATTATCTTGTGCTGCGGTTTCCTTTTCTGCCTCAGCCGTTACCGTATCATCGTATTCTGGTTCTCGTTGTTGTTTTACAAACTCTACCAAATGTTCCACTTCATCATCAGAGATGAAAGCACCTTGTACACGAATTGGTTTATTAGCCCCAATTGGAGAGAACAACATATCACCTTTGCCTAATAGTTTTTCAGCACCCGCCATATCGAGGATTGTACGAGAGTCGATTTGGGACCCTACGGCAAAGGAAATACGACTTGGCACGTTGGCTTTAATAGAACCAGTAATAACGTTAACAGATGGACGTTGTGTAGCTAGTACCATATGAATACCAGCAGCACGTGCCATCTGAGCCAATCGACTAATGGATTCTTCAATATCATCAGGAGCAGTCATCATCAAGTCCGCCAACTCATCGATAATCAATACGATAAGAGGCATTGCCGACTTAGGATGCGCTTCATTATAACTTTTAATATCGCGCTTACCAGATGCAGCAAATGCCTTGTAACGAGCTTCCATCTCACGAACGGCCCAGCGCAATACAGCAGCTGCTTTTTTCATATCCGTTACAACTGGTGCCATCAAATGAGGAATACCATTATAAACAGATAATTCAACCATCTTAGGGTCGATAAGTAATAACTTAACCTCTTCTGGTTTACGACTAAAGAGAATACTAGAAATCAATGTATTTACACATACAGATTTACCAGAGCCTGTCGTACCAGCTACCAATAAATGTGGCATCTTAGCCAAATCAGTAATCACAGGTTTGCCAGCGATATCCTTACCAAGGCCGACTGGAATACCACCACGCGCCTCTTTAAAGTCACTACAATCAAGTACATCACGCAAGTGAACGGCTTCTGTTTTCGTATTAGGTACCTCGATACCAATAGCAGATTTTCCTGGAATTGGCGCCTCCATACGTATATGTTGGGCCGCTAGATTCAAGGCAATGTCATCTGTTAGATTTACGATTCTACTTACCTTAACACCTTGTGCTGGTTCAATTTCATACCGTGTTACAGTTGGTCCTTGCGTAGCATTAACAACCTTGGCAGAAATGCCAAAGCTAGATAATACATCTTCTAGGCGCATCGCATTATACGCGACCTCGTCATTATTATTTTGACCTACCTCCCCTTTCGCCAAAATATCAAGGCTTGGGAAATGATATGGTCTATCGTAAGTTCTATGAATCTGTCCATCTTTAGAAACAGCTACCTGTGCTGTATCCTCAGCAGTACTTGCCAAGGATGGTACAGATAATGGCATAGAACTCATACCTGCGCCAGCACTAACAGAACTAGCAGCTGCACCTGTACCAGGCACGGCACTAGCAATCGCCGCATGGTTTGTCTCAAGTGGTCCTATAGTTGTTGGTTGATAAGAGTATTCTGCTGGGCCTGATTCATCGGTGGTATGCGCATCATCTTCAACACTGTCTGTATCAAATCCTTCAATATCCTCATGTTCCTCATCATGATCATGAAGCCATGCAGGCATTGTTTTTGAATCGTCACCGGTACTATCAGTATGGATTTCACTGTTATCAACAGCATCACCAGATTCTTCAGAGATTTGCGCTAATCGTTCTGCCGCTCTATTACGAGCCTCTAACTCAGCTAATTCTTTCCAAGAAGAAGGCGTATGTGTATCGATTGGCTCAACTTCATAGTCATCATTAGCAGCTACAACACCTCTATTTTCAAGAGTCTCTACAGCATTCTGAGCTGCATCGGTGTATCGCATATCCTTTTCGCGGTCATAAGCCTTGCGCTGTGCTGCTTCTTTACGCTGTTCATTCCAATCTTCGATAACCTCTTTAGCTACCGCTACCTTTTCAACAGCTACTTCTTTTGCCTTATCAAGACCTACTTGCGTTTTATCAGCAGCCTTACGCAATCCGTTACCTAAGGATAGGCGCGTAATAAGGAGACCACAGCAAAGCATAAGTACGGCAACAACAATAATGGAGCCAACTTCACCGAACATAGTTCGTATAAAGGAAGCCAAGAAACCACCCACAACACCACCTTGATCTGCCAGTGCTGTAGTCGCCAATTCATCACCCACAGGTACACGATATAGTGGAACCATGGTAATAGCTAATAAGTAAAAAACTATTATGAGAAGACCACGACGTGTGATAGACATAAATTTACCTTGGTATAACAAACGCCATCCAAGCCATAGTACAGCAATGCACGGAATTATGCCCCCAAAGCCAAATCCATAGCGAAATATTCCCGTCAATATTTCGCCTACAATGCCTAAATCAAAGCCAAAAAGGCCTAGCAATGCCAGTATGGCAACACCTATGACAATAATGCCTTTTACTTCATTGCGCAGTGAAAATCCTTCTTTTTTTGGTGCCGGTGTAGCTCGTTTTTTGCGAGGCTTCCGCCCTCGTGTAGAAGTTTTTTTCTCTTCTGCCATAATCGTATACAAACCCCTTACTTTTATATAAAAATCTATTTCAAATCATCATTATATTATACCATATATTGACTATTCTATTTATCTTTACGTCTATCGTTCCAATCTTTTAATAGATTATGTTCTACCCCACGATCGACGCCCTTATAATACTCAGCATTTACCAAAGGATCCGGCAAATATTGTTGCTTAACGTATCCATTCGGATAGTTATGAGCATATTTATAAGTTAGCCCATGTCCTAGTTTACTCGCCCCACTATAGTGGCTATCACGTAAATGATCCGGCACTTGCCCACAATCTTTATGACGCACATCTGAAATAGCCGCATCAATACCTAGATATGCGGAATTACTCTTAGGCGCTAGCGCCACATAGCACGCCGACTCAGATAAAATGATACGCGCCTCTGGAAATCCCACCATATGCGCGGCCTGTGCTGCTGCATTAGCCAATATTAAGGCTTGTGGATCTGCCAATCCTACATCTTCGGCAGCACAAATGACAATACGACGAGCGATAAAATTAGGATCCTCACCGGCCTCTATCATACGTGCTAAGTAGTGAAGTGTAGCCTGTACATCGGACCCGCGCATACTTTTAATAAAGGCGGAAATTGTGTCGTAATGACTATCTCCTTTTTTATCGTATGTATAAATGCGACGGCCTACGACCTTTTCAAGTATTTCTAAAGTGATTTCTTCGCCATCGTGCACCATGGCCGCAGCTTGCTCCAAAATATTGAGTGCCATACGACCATCTCCATTGACGAAGATACCTATATCCTCAAGCAACTCATCCTTTACCTGTAAGTTACGAGCCCCTAAGCCTACTTCGCTATCTGTGAGAGCTCGCTTTAAAATTTGACTAATTGCCTTCGGCGTTAAGGCCTCCAATGTAATAAGTCGTAGCCTCGATAATAATGGGCGATTGACTTCAAAAAATGGATTTTCTGTAGTTGCCCCAATAAGAATAATCGTACCATCTTCAACGCAGGGTAACAGTACGTCTTGTTGACTCTTATTAAAGCGATGTATTTCATCGAGAAATAAAATGGTTCGTTGTTGCAAAGAACGAACGCGTTTCCGCGCATCTTCTATAATATTTCGCAATTCACCGATACCTGCATTTGTCGCATTTAAATTGACAAAATGGCTGTTGCTCATCTTAGCAATGATACCGGCTAATGTCGTTTTGCCAGTTCCACAAGGTCCATAAAACAACATGGATGGTATTGTATCCTTTTCCACCATGGCGCGAAGGAATGTCCCCTTCCCTACCGCCTGTTCTTGACCATACAAATGATCAAGTTCTGTCGGTCTCATTCGCACCGGTAGTGGTTCATATTTATTCGTAGGTAATGCATCAAATAAACTATCCATGCTACCTCCATTCATTCTTTACATGCAAAAAAGCCCCACCATGCCGTAATGTACCGCGTTTTGATCCTGCAAGAGCAGGTGGGTGTCCTCCTCATCCTGCAGTTGTCCCGTGAGGGCGTAACGTTCAGACGAGAGTTCTGGACTCCCGAAGAAAATGTGTTGGCTCAAAACTGCGATATCACACGCACATGGCAGGGATATCTTATACATAAATAGTAGCAGAAAGATTTATCATTTACAAGACTTGACTTTTAAAATTTTAGCAATTCTTGCGGTCCTTTTATAATATGCTTACTTGCGATTATACCAAGGATTGTTCTTCTTCCTCTACATCTGGTTTTATGTGTAATTCTTTTAATTGTTTAGGTTCTACTTCAGATGGCGCTTGGCTCATGATATCAGAAGCGGATTGTGTTTTAGGGAATGCGATAACGTCGCGGATGGATTGGCGTTTAGCCATCAACATAACGAGACGATCAAGACCAAATGCACAACCTGCATGAGGTGGCGCACCATATTTAAATGCATCAAGCATGAAACCGAATTTAGATTTAGCTTCTTCTTCGGATAAACCAATTGCTTTAAATACTTTTTCTTGTACGTCAGATTGATAAATACGCAAGGAACCGCCACCGATTTCAACGCCGTTCAATACCATATCGTAAGCAATTGCTTTTACGCTACCAGGATCGGATTGTAATTTATCAAGATCTTCGTGGCGAGGCATTGTGAACGGATGATGCATAGCAACATAGCGTTTTTCATCTTCATTGTATTCGAACATAGGGAAATCTGTTACCCATGTGAAAGCCAATTTATCTTCGTCAATCATGTTCATACGACGAGCCATTTCAAGGCGCAACTCACCAAGTGCACGAGCAACAGTTGCTGGTTTATCAGCAATCATCAATACAAGGTCGCCGCCTTTAGCACCCATTTTTTCACCGATATTGCGGATTGTATCTTCGCCTAAGAACTTCATGATTTGAGATTTAATGGAACCGTCTTCATTGAAGCAAGCCCAAGCCAAACCTTTTGCACCGTAGCGATTGACATATGCTACCAAATCATCGAGTTCACGACGAGGAATACCTGCATCACCAGGTACAACGATACCTTTTACGATACCGCCATTGTCGATAACAGAACGGAATACTTTAAATTCAGTATCTTTTACGAGTTCAGTTACATCTGTGAAAGCCATGTCAAAGCGAAGATCTGGTTTATCAGAACCATATTTATCCATCGCTTCATCCCATGTAATACGAGGCATAGGCAATGGAATTTCTTTGCCCAATGTCTTTTTGAACACTTCTGCAACCATTTGTTCCAATAGTGCGTAAATATCCTCTTCATCAACGAAGCTCATTTCCAAGTCGAGTTGTGTGAATTCTGGTTGACGGTCTGCACGCAAATCTTCATCGCGGAAACAACGTACGATTTGGAAATATTTTTCATAGCCTGCTACCATCAAAATTTGTTTGAAAATTTGTGGAGATTGAGGCAATGCATAGAATGTGCCTGCATTCACACGAGAAGGTACTAAATAGTCACGCGCACCTTCTGGTGTGGATTTTGTAAGCATAGGTGTTTCGATTTCAAGGAAATCGCGGCTATCGAAGAAATCGCGCATAGCCTTTGTTACCTTATGACGCAAAATCAAGTTACGTTGCATTTCTGGACGACGCAAGTCAAGATAACGATATTTCAAGCGGATGTTTTCATCTACATCGATATTATCTTGAATGTAGAATGGAGGTGTTTTCGCAGAATTCAATACGCGAAGTTCTTCACAATACATTTCATAAGCGCCTGTAGGCAAGTTAGGATTGATTGCTTCTTCATCGCGTTTTGTAATTTTACCACGTACACAAAGCACATATTCATTACGAACATCTTCAGCCTTGTGGAAAGATTCCACATTATGATCTGGGGATGCTACAACTTGAACGATGCCAGAACGATCTCGCAAGTCCAAGAAGATCAAACCGCCGTGGTCACGACGACGTTCAACCCAACCACATAATACAACCTCTTTACCTACTTCTGCTTCAGAAATAGTGCCACATCCGTGTGTACGGTGTAAGCCTTTCATTGTTTCCATTCTACTGTCATCCTTTCACCAAAGAAGATATACGTTCAGAAACAGATGCTAATGGCACTGTTTCTTGTTCACTTGTTTCCATAAAACGAATGATGGCCTCTTGCTTAGCCAATTCATCATCACCCACTATGATAACATATTTTGCATGAATTTTGTTAGCATATTTTAATTGAGCCTTCATACTTTTACCTTGTCCATCCATTTCCGCAGTGATATATGCGCTACGCAATGTTTGACAAATCTTGAAAGCTTCTAATTTTGCAGCCTCTCCAAGGGCTACTACAAATACTGCTGGTTCGATTGTCGGTTCAGGCAACAAGTTTTGTTTTTCTAAAGCCAATAACAAGCGTTCCATGCCCATTGCAAAACCAATAGCTGGTGTATGAGGACCATCGAGTTCCTCTACCAGGCCATCATAACGACCACCACCGGCAACGGCACTTTGCGCACCTAATGGAGTATATTGAACTTCAAAGGCAGTTTTTGTGTAGTAATCTAGGCCACGAACCAAACGTGGATTTAGATTATATTGAATATTCGCCGCATCAAGTAATGTTTTAAGTTCTTCAAAATGGGTATTACATTCTTCACATAAATGTTCATGAATTTCAGGGGCACCTACGGATAAGGCTTTGCACGTTTCATTTTTGCAATCCAATAAACGTAATGGATTTTTGTACAACCGCTCTTGGCAATCTTCACAAAGTTGATCTTTTTTAGGTTCAAAGAATTCAATCAACTTTTGACGATACGTAGGACGACAATTTGGACAACCTACAGAGTTCACCTCTACATTGAGATCCTTAAGACCGAAATCTTTCAACAACTGTACAATCATACAGATAACTTCGCTATCCACTACAGGAGATGGCGAACCGAGTACTTCTGCACCAAATTGATGGAATTCACGATAGCGACCAGCTTGCGGTTTATCGTGACGGAACATGGAACCCATATAGAACCATTTTGTTAAATTTTCTTTACCATACACCTTATTTTCAAGGTACGCCCGTACGGCAGAAGCCGTATTTTCAGGGCGCAATGTATAGCTTTGTTCCTTGTCGTCTCCAGTGGAGAAGGTATACATTTCCTTTGATACTACGTCCGTAGTTTCCCCAATGCCCCGTAAAAATAACTTTGTATCTTCAAAGGCAGGTGTACGAATTTCGCTAAAGCCATAAGCTTTACAAATTTCGCGCATATGCTGTTCTATATAATGCCAATTTACAATTTGTTCTGGCAAGAAATCTTGTGTACCTCTTGGTCTTTTAATAGCCATTACACAACCTCCCAAAATGATTTACATAATGCATGCCGCTTAGCTAATAAAGCATCTAATGTATCTGTATATACATCTACATCCTTTGGCATGTGTTGCTTTTTCTGTCTAAACGCAGGAGCCTTCATCCATTTAGATGATCCACCTGGTCCCATAGACATAATTGTTTGCCGCTCTTCCATGATTTGAATATTATATTCACACGCTTTACCTGGCAATGTATATCCAATATTTTCAAGTTGCCCTCTCATATATTGTTGACGATATAGATAATACGGCACATAACCTGCCTGCTCTAATCGTTCCTGAGCATACTGTACCATGTGTTTTACTATGGACTCATCAGGTACATCATGTTGCATGTTCAAATCATATAGCGGACTACCACGTTTGATAGCTAACGTATGAATTGTAACATTTTCAGGCAAATTATGACAAATATAATCCATGTTATGCACCATATGTTTTATATTTTGCCCAGGTAGACCTGCTATAAAATCCATATTAACAGCAAAATCTGTATGTTTTTTTACATATTGATACATATCATCGATATCTTGTGCGCTGTGTCCACGCCCGATGCGACGTAATATAGTGTCGTCTATCGTCTGAGGATTAATGCTAATACGATTCACATGACACGCTTGCATAGACTGTATTTTTTCAGTGGTTATAGAATCTGGTCTTCCCGCTTCAACCGTGAATTCACACCCTTTAGGTATCAATGTAGATAATCCAGTTAAGACATGATGAAAATCTTCATTATTCAATATAGTGGGTGTACCGCCACCCATATAGAGCGTATTCGTGTGCAAATTGTAAGTTTCACAAATTCGGCGTATATCATCTATATCCTCTAATAAGGCTGCTATGAATTCAGATTGTCGATGATACTCTTGATATAAACCGTATGGAAATGAACAATATACACAACGTGTTTCGCAAAACGGAATACCACAATAGAGGCTTATATCCTTATTAGAGTGAGACTCTAAAAAAGGGCGTTGATATTGTCCAATACGGCTAAGAATATCTAATTTTTCCAAAGACACAGAAAACTCGTCCCCAATGTGACGAGTTGCATCCTCTAATGAACCATATTGGTCTATATATTTATGAAGTAATTTAGTAGGACGCACCCCTACCATTGTGCCCCACTCATTATGAGCAGGTAAACCTTGTTCTGTACGCAACAACACAAGTAAGGACTGTCCTATTGAGCGTCGACCCATAGAAGATACAGGACCTGTCAAAGTATGTTCAACGCCACGAATAGATACGGTCAAGACATACATATCATCACGCTCAACAGCCTGTAGGATTACATCAGCCTTTTCATTGCGCGAAAATAGCCCTGCTGCGCCACAGTTGTGGGCCACTACCGATCCAAGCGGTAGTGGCCCTGTGTAATAATATCCATTAAGCATGATGTGCCATTTTATCGAGCTTTTCAAGTTCTGCTGGCGTCATATGTGCTTGGCAATCACTGCAGTAACCATATACTTTTAATTGATGATCGATGGTACGGAAATTCAATTTCTTTGCAATGATAGATTCCAATGTTTCTAGCATATCATCTTCAAACTCAGAAACCTTACCGCATTTTACACAGATTAAATGATGATGGAAATGGGCAAACTCTTCGTCATTTAATTCATAACGATTACGGCCATCACCAAAGTCAAGACGTTTTAACAAATCTAGTTCTGTAAATAAATCCAATGTACGGTAGATAGTAGCAAGTCCGATATCTGGCGCTACTTCTTTTACCAATACATATACGTCTTCTGCACTCAAGTGATTTTCTTCAGCATCGATGAAAGCTTGTAAAATCGTTTGACGTTGTGTAGTCAATTTATATTTTTTATCTTTAATGCGTTCTTTTAATTTTTCCAATGTTGTATTCATAATTACTATCCCCTTTACTAAATAAATTAATTAAGCACCTACAAATGGATTATATTGTTTTTCATAACCAATTTGTGTTTCTGGACCATGTCCAGGATATACCATAGTATTGTCTGGCAATGTATATAACTTTGTTTTAATCGCGTCGATGAGGGCATCATAATCACCTTCTACAAAATCAGTGCGCCCCACAGATTGATTAAATAAAGTATCCCCAACAAATACTAAACCCGGCATATAGTAGCATACGCCGCCAGGTGTGTGACCTGGTGTTTCGTATACTGTCAAATCAATAGCACCACATGTGATGTGATCACCTTCATGAACCTCTATAATGCGCCCTTTTACGGTAATCGGTGTAGGATTGCTATAATTGCTTAGATTCAATTCCGGATCACTTAAGTATTTCACATCATTATGATGTATATAGATAGGCACATCGTAAGCATCTACAATGCCTTGTACGCCACCGATGTGATCCCCATGACCATGAGTTAAGAGAACTGCTTTCGGCTTTAAATTATGTTTTTTTAAGGCTTCCAACACTTCTGTCGTAGCAGGATCGATAATGAACGCTTTCCCCTGTTCCTTATCGCCTATCACATAACAATTGGTTCCAAGCGGTCCTAACGGCATACGCATGAGAACTAAATTTGATGTATCCATTATGCACCACCTTTACTACGTTGTACCGTGTAAACTTCACGGATACGACGCAATTTAGTCATAACAAAATCAAGTTGCGATATATCTCGAATTTCAACAACGATGTTGATCATTACATTTTTCGTGTTTTCAAGAACTTTGGCGTTCATATTGGTAATGGTAATTTTCAATTCTGAAAGCACCGCCATTACCTCCATGAGGATTCCTGATCTATCATAGGCTTGAATATCGATGCCTACATGGAAGGATTCACTCGATGCTTCATCCCACGAAACTTCAATCATACGCTCTAGATCTTCCGGTGTATGACCAAGGCTTGTACAATCAGAGCGATGTACGGAAACACCACGACCTCTTGTAATATAACCGATAATATCGTCGCCTGGTACAGGATTACAACATTTCGCCATACGAACCATAACACCAGGTTCGCCTTTTACGAGAACACCAGTGCCATTCTTAGCCTTTTTGGCCCCTTGTACCTTTAACTTTTCAATGATTTGTTCCGTTGTTTTACGAGCATCTTCATGCTCTTTAGATTTTTTGTATAGTTCAACTAATCGCAATAGAACGGTACTTACCGGTATCCCACCATAGCCACAAGCGGCATATAGTTCATTTTCAGTATTGGACTTCAACTGTTTTACAACTTGTTGAATGCGATTGTCACTACAAAGCTCTTTCCAACTATAATTGAGGCGTTTTGCTTCGCGCTCAAGTGCTTCAAGACCCTTTTCAATATTTTCTTCTTTATTTTCTCGTTTGAACCAATTACGGATTTTGTTCTTACTTTCAGAGGAGCCTACAATATTGAGCCAATCAAGGCTTGGTTTACCAGTTTTAGAGGTAATGATATCGACGATATCCCCATTTTGCAAGGTGTAATCCAGAGGCACAATTTTACCATTAACCTTTGCCCCTACACAACGATGGCCTACATCGGTATGAACGCGATAAGCAAAGTCGAGTGGTACAGAACCGATAGGCAACTTGACCACATCACCCTTAGGTGTAAATACAAATACCTCACCAGAGAATACGTCTAATTTCAAAGCATTAACAAGTTCCTTAGGATTAGACGTATCTTGCCATTCTAACACTTGACGAAGCCATGCAACCTTTTGGTCAAATTCTTTATCAGCGCCCTTATTACCTTCTTTGTAACGCCAGTGAGCGGCGACACCATATTCGGAAACACGATGCATTTCCCATGTACGAATTTGGATTTCTACAGGTTGCCCCATCGTACCGATAACCGTAGTATGCAAGGATTGATACATATTGGATTTCGGCATGGAAATATAATCTTTAAACCGATAAGGCAACGGTTTCCAAATGCTATGAGCAATACCTAGAACGGCATAGCAATCCGGTACAGTATCAACAATAACGCGTACAGCCAATAAATCATAAATTTGAGACAAGTCGCGATTATCCTTTTTCATCTTTTTATAGATACTATAAAAATGCTTTGGTCGTCCCTTGATATCCGCTTTGATACCGGCCTCACCAAGAGCCTTCGTCAATTGTTCCATCGTATCGTTAACGATATCTTCACGGGCTTGACGCTTTTGTTTCATTTGATCAACGAGATCATAGTATTTATCTGGTTCTAGGTACCGGAAGGATAAATCCTCCAGTTCCCATTTTACGTTGAAAATACCAAGGCGATGAGCTAAAGGAGCAAAAATTTCCAACGTTTCCTTAGCAATGCGTTTTTGTTTATCGCTACGCATATGTTTCAAGGTACGCATATTATGCAACCGGTCACCCAGTTTGATAACGACAACGCGCACGTCTTTCGCCATGGCTAAAATCATCTTGCGATAATTTTCCATTTGGCGATCTTCTTTAGTTTCATATTGGAACTGATTTAATTTTGTTACCCCATCAACGAGGAATGCAACTTCAGCGCCAAATAATTTTTCAATATCTTCCTTTGTATACTCCGTATCCTCAACGACATCGTGGAGCAAGGCTGCAATCAATGTAATATGATCGATTTGCAAATGCGCCAAAATCTCTGCCACTGCAAGAGGATGCATGATATACGGTTCACCAGAGGCTCTAAATTGACCTTCATGGGCTTTATCTGCAAGGGTGAAAGCCTTCATGATTTGGTCGCATTCATCATCTCCTAGATACGAATGCACATAATCCATAAACTCTTTTAAGGCCTCTTCTTTATTAAAGCCTTTTTGTTCAACTAAGGCTTTGCCTTCTTCATTTATGGTCATCATTGTATCACCTCCTGCTGACTATATGTAATAAACGTAACGGATGTTGTCAAATCAAGCTTACCATTGATGACATTCCAACGGATCATCGCTTGTCCATTATCGTTCGTTTCTTCGCTAATAATACCTAATTCTTTGAACACATCAAGGGCCATCAATGCAGATGAACCATTTTGATTGGTGGGTTTACGCCGCAAAATTTCTTGTTCCACATGGTATAAAGAATTAGCGCCGCCTTTTAATGCTAGGCGTACAATTGTATATATTTCACGTAAACCTTCAGCACTTAATTGAATAGGTTCTTCTATGATAGGCTCTATATCTTGAATCATGAGTTGTGGAGATACAAAACCTTGCCATTCATTTTTTTGAAGTGTAAAGGCAACTTTCACATTCATGCCTTGAAAAATATGTCTAAACAAATCAGGGCGATTCCAAGCGATAGCATCAACGCTACCATTGGCGGTGGCTAAAATCACCTTACAGTGATTTTTGAGTTGCCCCATAAGCATAATGTCCTGCACCTTTGCATCCATAACGCCAAATATAGGTGTGCTATTCCCCATTCCATATGGTTCTAAGGCTGACACACGATCTACGATATCTACATCAATATCATCAACAGGCAATGTGGCATCAATGGATACAACAGGAATATACTCATCAGGAGAAACATGAGCCTTACAATACTCGGTTAAGCGCTGACGCAATTCATCAATACGGCTAGCATCTATACTAAATCCAGCCGCTGCGGCATGGCCGCCAAATTGAATCAATATATCTTCACAGGATTTTAATGCATTATATATATTAAAACCTTCAATGCTACGACAAGAGCCTTTACCTACGCCATTATCAATGCTAATAACAAGTGTAGGCTTGTAAAACTCTTCTACCAATCGCGATGCGACGATACCGATAACACCGGGATGCCAATTTTCTCCAGCCACTACGGTTACATAATCAGCTAAATGACCTTGAGTAGCTACATTAGCGCGGGCTTCTTCATGAATAGAACGTTCTATTTCTTGACGTTCCATATTCGTTTCTTGTAATTCTTGAGCAATTGTTTCTGCCAAATCTACATCGTCCGTAACAAGTAGCTCAACGGCACGCGTTGCATGAGTAACACGGCCTGCCGCATTTAGGCGCGGTGCTAAGGTAAATCCAATATGTCCTGCGGTGATCGTTTTATCATGTAAGCCGGCCACATCTATAAGTTTATCGATGCCTAAATTAGGCAACTCGTTCATCTTCTTAAGTCCAGCCTGAACGATGATGCGGTTTTCTCCAACCAACGGAACGACGTCAGCAACGGTTCCAAGTGCAACGATATCTAAATCATCAAGATACCACTCTCCGCATTGACGCAACCAGAGCGCTTGGCATAATTTAAATGCAACGCCTACACCGGATAAGTTTTTATCCGTGTACGGACAATCTGGTTGTTTATGATTGATAACGGCACGGGCAGGTGGAATTTGAGGCGGCGCCGTATGATGGTCTGTAATAATGATATCGATGCGATCACAAACGGCCTCGACAATATCATAAGAGCTAATACCACAGTCCACGGTTATAACTAAAGATGCACCATCAGAGATAATATGCTCTAATGCCTCTAAATTTAATCCATATCCTTCGCTTTGCCGTTCCGGTATGTAATAACTTACACGAGCCCCCATTTTAACTAAAAAACGATATAACAGCGATGTAGCCGTAATACCATCCACATCATAATCTCCATAGACGACTATAGATTTTTTTGCTTCTATGGTTTCTAAGATGAGCGCAACCGCCGTTTCCATATCCTTTAAGGTAAAGGGATCAAGCAAATCTTTAAGTGTACCTTCTAAGAAGCGATGGCCTTCATCGCTATCTATATTCCGATTCACCATCAATCTTGCTACAATCGGATTTACACCGAGTTCACGGATCAATGTATTTTCTTTTTCTGTATCCCTTGGCATAATATGCCAACGTTTCTTCTTCATAATCCAAACCTCGGTGACATGTATATAAAATAATGTTGATGAATAATGTAATAATTCATAATCAATATTAACACTGTCTCTTATACACATCTCCGAGCCCACGAGACTACGCTGATCTCGTATG
>ENA-OZHH01000796-OZHH01000796.1-human-gut-metagenome-genome-assembly--contig:-NODE-796-length-17087-cov-5.121301_pt1 | contig 17087 bp, 17 predicted proteins | sample MGYA00244045_ERZ653684 | MGnify/ENA primary metagenome ERZ653684 (study PRJEB26926, sample SAMN06165264) | human gut metagenome | biome: ENVO:00009003; feature: ENVO:2100002; material: ENVO:00002003... | reverse complement strand
AACAGGCGTATCCGCCGATATTTGGTCTGCCGCCTAAAGCGGCCGGAAGCACGTGACTTTAGTCATGTGAGGTTCACATATGTCATATTACTGATATTTATGAAAAACAAAAAGACTACAGCGTGCTTAAGAACGAGGAAAAATATATGATAGAAAAAGTATACGATGATAATATGTTATCATTCAAAGAAAAAGGATTGTATACAGCAATCTACCTGAACGAAACCATGAACGTGGATCAGTTAGTGGAATCTGGAAAAGATAAAGCAGATGCTGTACGATCCGGTTTAAAAAAACTGATCGAAAAGCAATACATAAAAAAAAGTGTTGTCCGGGAAAAAAACGGAAATTTCGTTACGGTATATTACCAGGTAATTGAGTAAAATGTATCATACATCTTGCGGAAGCACAGTGACCACGTAGAAAAATGGATAACCCCAGTTGTAAACGTGTCAGAGCTTGCAGAATGGACAAAACTGCCTGGTATGGTAAAAGTACCAGGCAGACAAAAAAATCAAAATAAGGGTGTAAATTGTGACGCAGTGACGAAAATGGGGCTACGGATCGCAAAAGGCTAGAAACAGGAGGTTTTTACTATGGCAGTCTACAAAAGAATCCAAAAAATAGATGGTTATACGATGATGTCAAATTATCATTTACGCGACATGAATCTTTCCCTAAAGGCAAGCGGATTGCTGTCTTTGGTATTATCCCTTCCTGCAGACTGGAAATATTCGGTATCCGGTTTGACAGCTATCGTAAAAGAAGGAAAGAGTGCAGTCATGTCTGCGCTGAAAGAGTTAGAGGAGAATGGATATCTGAGTAGAATGGAAGATTTCAGGGTGTGGAATACATTTTTTTGGAGTATCCTGGCCAATTAGAAGATATAGAAAATCCAAAAGGCCATGAACAGATCATTCAGAAAATGCAGCGAGAAGTAGCCGAACGAATGCAGGAAGGAATGAAAGAAGAAAAAAGTACGTCTCAGAAAACAAGCAGAAATGAGGAATTACAAAAATTAAAAAAAGTCCATTCAGAAAAGCAGGAACAACCAGAGAAGCAAGATGAAAAAGACTTACAATCCCAGCATTTATCGAAAGAAAATCCATGTCGGGATTTTACGGAAATGGAAAACCGGTATACGAAAAATCCAGATCCGGTACAGCCATATCAGGATTTTACGGAAACCGATTTTCCGTATACGGATTTTCAACCACAAATAATTAAAGATATACCAATTAAAGAAAATGATATAGATAATCATATCATATCCTATCAATCAAAGATGAATAATATAAAGCGGGAAACAAAAAGAGATGGGATGGATCGGATATCTGCCTACCGGGAACTGATTCGGAAAAATATTGATTACGAGAACTACCCGCCGATCTATAACAAGCAGGAAGTGGATGAACTGGTCGATCTGATTGTAGAAACCCTAATTCTGCCGGATACAGGAACAATCCGGATTGGAGGAAAGGAACGTCCTGTTCCGATTGTAAAAAGCATGTTCCTGAAGCTGGATAAAGATCACATCTGTTATATCCTGAAGTGCCTGCACAATACGGAAAAGAAAATCGGGAATATCAAGGCGTATCTTTTGACGGCACTGTATAATGCGCCAATGACCATCCAGAATTATTATACCAATCTGGCTAATTGTGATTTGGCACCGGATAGGCAAAAGTAAAACGAAAGGAAGAGAAATATGGGAAAAGAAAAAAGAGTAAAAATGGCCATATCAAAAAAACATCCAGCGAAAAAAAGGCAGAAAAAGAAAAGCAGCTTGTGGATCATAGCGTTGATTGCTGTTATTTTGCTGATTCTTGTTGGAGTCGTATTTTTGGTACTGCCAAAATTTCGAAAAGAAGCTGCACCGGAAAAACCGGAAACGATCAAGGTGGAAGCTGCAGAGAAAAGCTATGCTGCCGGAAGTCGGCTTTTAGAAAAAAATTTCCGCGTATACGGAATATCCGGGAAAAAGAAACAGCTTCTGGATGCAGATACATACAGCGTGTCACCGGCTAAAGTGCCGGCACATGGCCACAGTGTTACCGTAGAGGTTTCCTCCAAGGCATATCCGGACATCAAGGCAGAGATAACAGTGCTTATTGACCGTGATGAAAGTGTTAGGTATAAAATCGGCAGAGAAAATCCAGATGATGTGGAGGCTATCCTGTATTCCAACGGGGATCTAGAAATATCCGGAAAAGGAAGCGTCCGGAATTTCAAATCAGATTCTGCGCCATGGAAGAAAGATTCTGTTAAACGGCTGACCTGGATTGATCCGGAGGCAGAAGTGGAAAGCATGGACTACTGGTTTACAGGAAATGACGAATACCTGGAAACATTGTGCCGCATTCCGGACACAGTGAGAAGCATGGTGGAAACATTCAAAAATGCCACAGCGATGACCAGTATGCCGGATATGTCTGGTGCGGTCCGGCTGGAAGATATTACATCCTGCGCAGAAGGGTGTACTGCACTGGAAAAGGCCATGGAACTTCCGGGGAATATAAAACAGGCAAAAAAAGCATTTTACGGTGATACGGCGCTGATCGATGGAGCCGATACAACAGCCTGTATGCAGCTGGAGAACATGGATTCTATGTATTACGGCTGTGTGGCCCTGGCATCTGTCCAGATTCCGGACAGTGCGAAGGAACTCTCGAATATCTGCAATGGCTGCGTCAACCTGAAAGAAGTGCATATCCCATCAGCTGCACAGAAAATGAACAGCAGTTTTTTCGGATGTACCGCACTGGAATCCATAACCGGTGAAATCCCATCTTCCTGTACGGATAGCGGGAACCTGTTTTCCGGCTGTAAGTTCCTGAGTGGAACACTTACCGTTTCCTGTACATCCAGGACAACCCTTTCAAGCTCGTTTTCGGACGCTGCAACGGCTGGAACAGGACTTACGATCATTTTACGGTACGATGCAGAAAAATCGCAGGAAACGGCCAATACGGGCTTCTACGGGGGAACAAAAAGTGCAGATGAAATCCTGAACGCATTAAAGGCATCTATGGAAGCCACATTCAGCAGCGGAAGCCATATTACAATAACAACAAATGCAGATAAAACAGAGGGGTGATTAGAATGTAATAAAAATGCAATATGAAAAATAGCAAAAGACTCTTGTAATTACGGAATTGGAAAGGTAATATGATAATATGATCCAAAGAAATAAAAAAGGGGAGAAACCATATGGACATGAAAGAGCTTCGAAAAAATGCAGAAAAAGTAATAGCAGAACGTTTTCCGAATTTCAATTTTTCCACACTGGACTGGGGAGAGCTTGATCCATTCTATCTGGAGCATCCGGAAGAAATACCGATTGAGCATGAGTTTATTGGCTACCGGCAGGAGGGTGATGTAGCGGAAGATTACCAGGGAAATCTGTATCTGGTTCTTTGTGATCCAGGAATCCACCCGATCGGAAGTGTATGCATGGAACAGTCCGAACTGGACGATGCCGTAAAACTCGGAAAACGGGAAGATTATACCGGGGAACTTCTGGAAGAAATTCCGGAATAAAAAGTGAAATAACAAAACAAGGAATCCCGTGTCAAACGTTGACACGGAATTTAAACAGAAAAATCGGTGTCAATGTTTGACACGGACGGAGGAAAAAAGTATGAGAAAAAGAATCGCAATGGTACTTCTTGGCCTGAGCCTGGCAGTAGGCACACCGGCCGCAACAAATATGTTCCCAACCGTTTCTGCCCAGACAGTACAGGCAGCTGGAAAAACCGGATGGACGCAGGAGTCCGGAACCTGGTATTTTTACAAAGACGGTGTAAAACAGACCGGCTGGCAGACCTGGGATGGAAAAAAATATTATCTGAATGCAGACGGAACCATGAAAGCCAATGAGTGGATGATTGATACGGATGGATCGGTTTATTACTTCCGCAGCTGGGGTGGTGCTTACCTGAACTGCAAGGCAAGAATCAACGGCAGAAGTTATACATTCGGTGCAGACAGTAAGGTACAGGGTTCCCAGTGGGTTGTAAAAGGTGGAAAATGGTATCTGGTGAAAGACGGAAAAATTGCAACGGGCTGGCAGACCTGGGATGGAAATAAATACTACATGAATAGTGATGGAAGTATGCGCTCCAATGAGTGGAGACTGGATGATACCGGAAAAATCCGCTATCTCTGCAGCTGGGGTGGAGCCTATAAAAGCCGGTCTGCAAAGATCAATGGACGTTCGTATACCTTCAATAGTGCTGCAGAAGTAACCAACATGCAGTGGATCGTGATGGATGGACAGTGGAAACTGGCAAAAGATGGAAAAATTGCAACGGGTTGGCAGACCTGGGACAATAACCGTTACTATCTGAACGCAGACGGAACTATGAAAGCAAATGAATCTTTTACGGACGGGGGAAAAACCTATTTCTTCTGCAGCTGGGGCGGAGCTTATAAAAACTGCTGGCAGACCTGGAACGGAAAAAAATATTACCTGCATGATAACGGTGCAGCCTATCAGAATGAGTGGCTGAAAACCGGAGGAAAATGGTACTGGTTCCAGGCAGACAGCACCATGGCAGTGAACACAAGCTTTACATACAAAGATAACCTGTATTTTGTGGACGGAAACGGAGTTATGCTTTCCGGATGCTGGAAAGAAGAAAACGGAGCAAAATACTATATCCGGAGCTGGGGCGGAGCCTGCAAGGATATGCAGATGAAAATTTCCGGAAAGACATATTATTTCCGATCAGACTGTAAGATGGTAACGGATCAGACGGTAAACGGAAATTACTACGGAAAAGACGGTGCGCTTACAACAAAACCGGAAGCGAAACCAACAGAGACACCAAAGCCAACGGAAACGCCAAAGCCAACGGAAACGCCAAAGCCGACAGAGACACCGAAGCCGACAGAGACACCGAAGCCAACAGAGACACCGAAGCCAACAGAGACACCGAAGCCAACAGAGACACCAGCAGAAACCGTTTATGCAACAAGCGTAACAATTACACCGAACAGTAATCTGGAATTAACTGAAGTTGGACAGACACTGCAGCTGGCCGCAACCGTATATCCGGAAAATGCAACCAACAAAGCGGTAAAATGGACTTCGGATGATCCAGAAGTAGCAAGCGTAGATGAAAATGGACTTGTAACGGTTCATAAAAAAAATGGTATGCAAAAAGTTACAATTTATGCATCTGCAGAAGGTGTAGAACCGAATCAAGGATCTGTAAGTAGATATGTTGAAGTAAAAATTAATATCCCATATACCAACGAAGAGGCTCTTGGAATGACCGTTTACGATCAGGAAGTTTCCAGAAAGATTTTCGATCTGGTAAATGAAGAACGTGTCAAAGAAGGACACGCAGCCATGATCTGGGATGATAAGCATTGTTATCCGAGAAGCGTTGCCGCTGCCGGATACCATATCATGAGATCAATCACACAGCCAGGATACGGAACTTCTGATAATCTGGCCCTGCATGGTGGCAGACAGAACGGCTGCGGCGGTGGTCTGTCATATACAGATTCCGATGATCTTGCCCGCCAGATCTTCAACCTTTGGATGTCCTCTCCAGGCCATAAAGCAAACCAGATGGATGATTTCAATGCCTATGGAGCAATTGCTGTAATGTATGGCCAGCCGCAGGAGTATAACGGAAGAAAGATCGTGAATTTTTCAGCAATCTTTTCATTTGAGGACCAAGCATATACGTTTGAAAATAATTGGGAAAATGATGATTGCGGTATGAGTGATGTACTTGGCATGACAGAGAACGATTATAATTTGATCACAAACTACTTTATCCGATAAAAAAGAATCCCCTCTCGTAGACGAATTGCGAGAGGGGATTTGTATGTCGAAGAGGTAGTAAAATAGTCGATGATATGCTATACTGAATCTAATCAGATCAGAACGTGATAGGGATAGTCTGGTGGTTGTCCTTTCTGAAAACAGAAAGGGGGTAATGCCAATGAATACAATGGAAGTGTTGACGCTTTTACTTGTTGTTTTTGCGGCGTTATCTTACATAAACTTCCACCGCAAGTAGAAAGAAAGCTATTCCCTACCGCAAATAGGGGATAGCCTATGTCTCTTGTTGCTCTTTGTAATAATTTAGATTATTTCAGAAAGGCAACCACCGACACTGGTATATCCTTGATTGCTTCTGATTTGATTATAAGCTGCCGGACGAAAAAAGTCAAGCAGTACGGGGGATGCGCAGAACTTTGTGCATCCCTTTTTTAGAAAAAAGGCAGTTATAAAAATGTCATCTTTTTTGAAAAAATGTCATATCTTTTGAAAAAATGTCATGTTTTTTGAGAAAATGTCATGTTTTTCAAAAAAATGTCATATTGCACGTCACAGAAAGGTATGCTATGTTATACTTGCAAAAGAAGGAAAACAGAAGGGACAGCAGGTAGGACAAAAAAATCTTTCAATTGCTCGTGTCAATGATTGACACGGAAAAAAGAAAAATGGGCTTTCATGCATCAGAACATGGTTTTCATGGGCTGGTGCATTTTTTATGCCCATTTTTAGGGGGTGATGCCGTTGCACGGAAGAAGTGGCAACAAAAAGTAAAAAAGGAGAGAGAGGAAAAATGAAAACAAAAGTAATACACGCATTCCTATGGATTCTGGTTTGTATGGTGCTTGGTATTACCTGTTATCAGTGCCGTGATTTAAGGGGTTATGTGATTCTGTCAGGTTCTATGGAACCTGTGATTCCCACAGGATCAGTGGCAGTTGTGGATTCATCGAAGAGGGATGTACGTCCAGGAAATATTGCTACGTTTGAGAGGCACGGGGATCTGGTGACACACCGGATTCTGTCAAAAACAGAAGAAGGATATAAGACAAAAGGGGATGCAAACACAGATCCGGATTCCGGAACCATTCCGGTAGAAAATATACGTGGAACATACCTGTTCTGCATTCCATATCTTGGATACGGATTTATGTGGGCAAAAAATCACATGTTTCTTACCGTAGGTTTTCTGGCGCTGTTCATGCTTCTGGTTTTCTGTTTTCCGGAGAAAAGACCTGAACCAAAGGAACGGGAACAGGTAAAAAAAACAAAAAGAAAAAAAGGAGAATTACGATTATGACAAAGAAAAAAGTAGCAGCATTTTTTACAGCTGCAGCACTGTGCGGAGCACTGGCCGTTGGATCATCCATGGCATATCTGACAGATCATGATTCTGTAACCAACAAATTTTCTGTAGGTAAAGTAGACATCGTTGGCCATGAGCCGAACTACACACCGGATAATGATGGAAAAACCAACAATATCGTTCCGACCCAGGTAATCAAAAAAGACCCGCAGATCGAAAATGTTGGAAAAAATGATGCTTATGTATATCTGGATGTTTCTATCCCGATTGCAAAGGTGATTACTGTTAATGCTGCAGGTAACCGTTTGAATGGAGGCGTTGCAAAAGATACAGAGCTGTTCTCCATGAACAATGTTTCTAAGAAATGGACTCTGATGTACAACAAGCGTGTAGGAGATAATATGGTTTACACCTACAGCTATAACGAAATACTTGCACCGGGAAAAACAACAGATCCGATCTTTACAAGCCTGACAGCTGCCAATATTGTAGAGGGACAGCTGGATGGAAAAGATCTGAATGTGCCGGTACATTACTATGCAATCCAGGAACTCAACACCGGAGAAGGAACCACGATTCCACAGAAAGCAGCTTCCGCATGGAAAAAATATGAACTGCAGAACCAGGGCCAGGCAGGACAGATCACGACTCCGCAGTCTGACGAAAGCGGAAATAATGGGGTTACAACCGTTGATGGAAACGGAAATGCAGCATCGGATGAAAACAAAACAAATACCCCAGATGATGTTCAGGTTGAGCCGGAACAGGATGGAAACAACACTTTATCATAAGAATACTTTAAATAACAGTCCGGAAAGCCATCCGGACTGTTCTGAAAAAGAAGGGAAAACAGCATGAAAAAAAAGAAAAAACGAATGCTGTCAATTGCCGGAATGTGCTGCTGCGGTTTTCTTGCAGCAGCCACCGCAATATCGGGATCTTCTGCTTACCAGACGGACCATGATGAAGTAGTAAACATTATCAGGACTGGAAATAACACCATTATTCCGGATGAGGATTTTCCGACACCGACACCGGTTCCATCCAGCGGATCAGTAGTAAAAAAAGTCAGGGCAAAAAATACAGGAGATGTACCTTGCTATGTCCGGGCATATATTACATGCAGTGAACCTGTAAAAGAGTTCACGGGACTTGATACCACAAACTGGGTCAAGGGAAATGATGGCTATTACTATTACAAAAAAGCTGTTCCGGTTGGAGGAACAACAACTTATCTGTTTACGGGGGTTACTGTTGCAGATGAATATGAGCAGGATAACCTGGAAGTAACAGTTTACGAGGAATCCGTTCAGACAACAGATGGTCAGAAGGAATACACTTCTTATCAGGACGCATGGAAACGGTTTGGAGGAGGTGGCCAGTAATGAAAAGGAAAATTGCAATAGCAGCCGGAATTCTGGTCACGGCAGTAAGTACCATCAGTGGATCATATGCTTACTATCAGGACAGCGTTACCGTTACAAACCACATCAGTACCGGTGATGTAAACATTGGAATCCAGGAATACGAAAAAGATGGTGATACGGAAAAAGTTTATGCAGGACCGAAAGAGGGAATTGTTCTTCCTTCCCAGACCATTTCGAAAATTCCGAGAATCACAAATTACGCAGAAACCTGCTATATCCGGGTGAAAACCACTTATTCCGGAGAGGCATCGGATTCCGTGTCAAACGTTGACACGGAAAAGCCAGAGGAAGATTCCAAAACGGATGCAGACCCGAATGAAACGCCGGAAGCAACAGAAGAGACAGCACAGGAAACGACAGAAAATGCCGAAACGGAAGTAACACCAGCACCGGAAGAGCCAGAAAAACCGGAAATAACGCCTGAACCTACAGAAACACCTTCGGTGGATCAGGATAAGGAAACGCCTGCGGAGTATGTTCTGAGTGATGAAGAACTGGATGGAATTTCCGATGAATGGGTAAAACAGGGTGAGTATTATTACTATACGCAGCCGTTGAAAAACGGAGAATCCGCAGACTTTTTCCAGAACGTAACGATTCCTGCAGCGTGGACATCAAAAGCACAGGACAGGGTTCTTGGACTTACTGTGACCGCAGAAGCGGTGCAGGCAGCAAACTTTACACCGGATTTTAATTCGGAATCCCCATGGGGCGATACGGAAATTGAACAGTGCGTACATGAGACGGATAACAGCATCACAGAAGTGACAAAACAGTATACCGCTATGTCCGTCACTTATGAAGGGGCTGCCAGAAAGCTGGTGGCTGCGCCGGAAGATTTCTTTAGAAATTTACAGACGGCAATGCCTGGCGATACGATCAGTGATAGTTTTCAGCTTTCCAATACGACAGCAACCAGTGCCGAATTTTTCTTCCATACGGAAACGCCTGGAAATTTAACGGATGAAGAACTTGACCTTTTAAAACAGTTTAAATTGACGATCACGCAAAACGGAAAAACCCTGTATAACGGTGATTTGCAGGCTGCATCCCTGAATCAGGAAATCAGTCTTGGAACACTGGAAACAGGGAAAAATTCGCGGGTACAGTTTACGCTGCAGTTACCGGCAGAACTGAAAAATGCATATGCAAAACGGGAAAGCATGGTAAACTGGATTTTCCGTGTACAGGGTGCTGAAGAACCGGGCAAAAACGAACCGTCCCCTGCCATTTCGCAGACTACGGCACCAAAAACCGGTCTTGCAGATCCATACGTTTTTGTTCCTCTTGGAATTGCGGCGGTAACGGCTCTTGGAACCGTGAAACTGTCCCGTAAAGAGAAGAAAGAGAGGAGGAAAAAACTGTGAAACGATGGAAAAAGGCACTGTCAGGGCTGCTTATGGCAGCCTTGATGGTAACTGGAATTTCTTTCCCGGAAAATGTTTTTGCTGTCAGCGAAGGCATGGATGGGTTACCATCTGTAGTTGATTCTGGTATTGGAAAAATGGTAGATAAAAGCAGCACGATTGACGGAACCTACAATTTTACGCCGGTCATCGGAGCAAATACAAAGATTAGATTTGGATGTAGCGATGGAAGTGGATCATGGGATAACAAATTTTGCTTAAATGCAGAACAACATGCTCATGCGTGTTCACAATGGTGGCCATTATCCAATATTAACGATGGTGGAAATACAAGATCTTTTATTCCGTATGAAAGATTAAAAGGAAAGATGTATGCAGAGTATACCAATGTAGGTAATGCGAATGGTTTACCTGTTACCATGCGGATCTGGTTTTTGGACTGGCAGAATACTAATATCAACGGGTATCCGGGATATGAAGATGTAGACAATGTTGTTGTTTCTGTAGACAATACAAAAGGCGGTGCAACTCCTGTCATTGATATTAAAGGCTTGAAATGGATTAAGGTAAGATTTTCATATTACGATGAAAATGGAAATCCACTTAAGGTTAAGGGACATTTCACTTTATCTGATCTGGACTATTCCCAGGGATTTTATATTGATGGAAAAGTCGATGGCATTTATGTCACGAAGGAAGCTGATGATCGTCTAATCTATGATGCAAGAACGGATGCAATCTGGTCAGCAAAAAAGGGTTCAAATGCAGATGATGGTACTTCACCGGATAACCCGGAAGGATGGGTTACTTACACATATGAAGGCGATTCTCAGACTATGGTCTTTTATAATGGAGGAACCATACAAAATGTGGACGGTCCAGGTAAGGGACTTACCACAGTGCAATCATATCCAAAAGACTTTACATTTACTGGTGGGGATGCCATATTTAATGGATGGAAAGGATCAAGCCGGACCGAGGCAACAGATTGGCACGTATGGAATACTTCTGAGTTTGGTTATACATCAGAAATGGTTATGCATCAGACCAAAAATGTTGGCCTTGTTATCAAAAAGGCAGATGAAACAACAGGAGAAGCTCTGAAAGGCGCAGAATTCACCGTTTACAAGATGCAAGGCGGCCAGTGGGTAACGTATACCAAAGCGGTGTGGGATGATTCACGTGATTTGTATAAAGCACTTAACCTTAAAGAAACTGATTCAGAAGGTGGAAAATTCAAAGTAGTAGAAACCAAAAATCCGGCAGGATATACCGGAACCTGGGAACATGAGTTTACAGCAGAAAAAGAAGGTGTTGTTACTTTAACACTGGATGCGACAAATGCCAGAAAAACCGGTCAGATCACAATCACAAAAACCGGTGAGAATAATAAAAAACTTTCCGGTGCGGTATTTGAAATCAAAGCTGCAAAGGATATTAAGACAGCCGGAGGCACAACCCTGGTTGCTGCCAATACGGTAGTTGATACCGTAACTACAGATGGCAATGGATCGGCAGCCAGCAAACAACTGGAACTTGGTCAGTACATTGTCAAAGAAAAAACAGCTCCGGATGGATATGTCCTGGATACTACAGAACATGCAGTTACCCTGGATGATAGCCATACCAGCGTCAATGTAGCCGTACAGAACCAGAAAAATGCGATCGTTCTGCAGAAAGTAAGCAAAAACGATGGCACAGTCATGGAAGGTGTTACGTTTCATATCTGGAATGATGACAAGAGCTATGATAAAACGCAGAAAACAGATAGCAATGGACGGATCACGATTGATGGTGTGAAGGATGGAACCTGGCATTACCAGGAAACGGCAACCAAAGATGGATACGTACTGGATAATGCAGTGAAAGATTTCACAGTATCCGACGGAAAAGTCAATGGGCAGTCAAACCTGACAATCACGGTAGAAAATGATTATACAAAACTGGATCTTGCAAAAGTAGATTCCGGTACCGGAGAGAATATTTCCGGAGCGAAACTTTCTCTTCTGGATAGCAATGGCCGTCTGGTAGAAAGCTGGACATCCGGAAGCACACCGCACCGGATCGAAAAACTGAAACCGGGTCAGTATACTTTACGTGAGGATCAGGCCCCGGATTATTATAAACTTGCTGATCCAATTACCTTTACGCTGGAAAGCAAAGCAGATACGCAGACCATCACCATGAAGGATATGCGCTATGCAGACCTTACCATAGTAAAGAAAATTAAAGCAAGCGATATTACCTGGGCGCATGGAAACCCAACCTTTATCTTCACCGTAAAAGGAAAAGATATTAATGGGAAAGACCGTACCTTCCAGAATTATGTAGAGTTCACGGAAAATTACGTAAATTCACATACCGATGGACAGGGATATGTAGAACTTTCTGTCACCTGGAACAAAATCCCGGTAGGAGAGGACTACACAGTAACAGAACAGGATGTGCTGCGGTATCATCTGGTGAACGTTACCGGAACAGAGAATGTAAAGATTTCAAAATTACAGGAACCGGCGAAGGGCGTTGCTCCGGATAAAATTTTCTCCGTACATGCAAATTTAAAGGCGAAACCAACCGGTACATCCATCACATTTGAAAACCAGAAAGATGACTGGGGAACTACAACGCATGATACTTCTGTTAAGAACATCATTCCGTTAAAGTAACCAGCAAAACCGGATTTATACCCGTGTCAATGTTTGACACGGGTATTTCATTAAAGAACAGGGAGGCGTGAAAATGCGAAAAGCTGCTGGGTGTGTCCTGCTGGCAATTTTATGTCTGCTGGGTGCGTCTTATCTTCCACGGATTTTGCAGGAAGCACAAACCGACCGGGAACAGCAGAACCTTATCAGTGGCTATATCCAAAATCCGGATACAACAGATGAAGAAAACACAGAATCAACTACAGATGAGCCGGAAGAGGAAACAGATCCGAATATGGAAAGAATAGTTGATTTTCAGAATTTACAGCAGATCAATCCTGAGATTTTGGCATGGATCACAGTTCCCGGAACACCCATTGATTATCCGGTTGCTTTAGGAGAGGACAACAGTTATTACCTGAACCATACCGTAACAGGAGAAAGCAATATTCTTGGTTCCATTTTTGCAACTGCCGGAACAGATTTCGAAGAAAGCCACATTATTTTATATGGGCATAACATGGCATCCGGGAAAATGTTTGGAAGCCTGAAAAAGTACCATGATAAGGACTTCCGGAACACTTATCCTTATGTATATGTTTATACACCGGAAACTACTTATACCTGTGCGATATACAGCGTATACAGCACCCGGTATGACAGTGATGTTTTTACACTGGGATATAAAGGTGACAGCGAGGAATGGAAACAATGGATTGCAGAAACCGTACAGAATGCGGAATATGACTGTAATATTGCCCCGACCGGAAAGGAGAAAGTTTTTACTTTATCCACCTGCGTAGGTGATGGCTCCAGTCCTTACAGATTGGTTATACACGCCGTTACGGTTGCCCAGAAAGAGGTCGCGAATGCGGAAAAGGAAGCGTCTTAAAGCAAAAGTAAGAGCCAGAATTTGTATGATTTTGGCTTGCCTGCTGCTCTGCGGAACCGGAGTTTCCTTATGGAATGGAAAACGGGCTGAAAAATCCGTGTCAAACATTGACACGGGACAGAAAAGCAGCAAAACGGTGTCAAACATTGACACGGATACGGAAAATCCCAAAGCGGTGTCAAACGTTGACACGAGTACGGAAAAGCCACAAGCGGTGTCAAACGTTGACACCGATATGGAAACCACAAAACAGGTGTCAAACATTGACACAGATACAGAAGGTATGATTTTAAAGGCTGATCCGGTGGATACGGCAGATAGGAATCATATCTGTTTTTTTGCCGTTTTTTTTATCGGCAGTTGGAGTGTATTGATGTTTCTTACTGCAATACGAAAAAAGAGTAAGAAAGATATTGGGCTAAGCGCCCGAAGAAAGGATACGTCATGGATGAAAATACATTAAGTATGGCCGAAAAAATGAATCAGCTGTATCAGGAACGAGAAGAGCAATATAAAAAACGTGAAAAGCTGTTCGATGACCGTTCCAAGCAGCTGCAGTCTCTTGCAAATGCATTGGAAAAGCAGAAAAATAGCCAGGAACAGAAAGCAACAGATCTGGATAACCGGGAAAAAGAACTGGACCAGATCCAGGATGCTCTTGCAGCTAAAGTAGAGGACATGGAAAAACAGGAAACTGCTTTAAAAAACTGGGAACAGGAAACAAAAGAATCCCTGGCGAAAGCAAAGCAGGAACAGGAAAATGAGCTGATTAAGAAACGGCAGGAACTGCAAATGGAAAAGCTGCAGGCACAGAACTTAAGTATTGAGCTGCAGGCAGAGAGGGATAACCTCAAGATGATGCAGGAAAATTTAAAACTGTATCCGGATATGTCACTTCCAACGGATAAGGAAACAGAACTGCAGGCGAAAATTGAAACATTGCAGAGCCGTCTTTCCATGGCAGAAAAAGAACGTGATTCCAAAACGGAACAGATGGAAAAATTACAGAAAGATTTTGATGCAAAGGAAGCTGAACTTGCGAACCTGCAGTTAAAAGCAGAGGATAGCAGCACTGATCCGGAAGTAGAAGAAAAGTTGCGAAAACGGAATGGAGAACTCCAAGGAAAAGTCATTGAACTAAATAAGCAGGTAAAATCTTTGCAGAGAGATCTGGATGATCAGGCAAAAGACAAGGAAGAATTACAGAGACAGCTGGAAGAAAACAGTAATCAGCCGGAAAGCCACGATTTAAGTGCAGAAGAACTGCAGAATTACTTGCTGACACTGCCAGAGTTCAAAAATGTGACACCCCGCCATAATACGGATGGAATTATTGTAGATGCGGTATGTGGCGAAAAGAATTATCATTTCCGCTTTGATTCCCTTCCATGCTATGAAATCAGTGTTCCACGCCGCGAAACCAAGAACTTAAAAGAAGTCATCTACCAGATGAACGCAGAAATGCCGGAATATAAGGCATCTTATGATGAATACGAAAAAGCGGCAGTTCTGACCGGATGGTATGACAGAAGAATTTCGGCAGAGGAGCTGGTAGAACTTGCGGTAGATGCATCACGGAATTTCAAGTAAAGGAGATCGGCCATGGAAAGTATAAAGTCATTTTTGGGAAATCCATATTACTTGATGACCGCGGTGCTTGCGATCGCAGCGTTTGGTTTTGCAGCAACAGCTGTAATCAGTTTAATACAAGAGCGAAAACAGAAAAAGGAAGAAACTCAAGAAGAGCCGTTGGAAAAAAAGCTTGGGGTTGATACCAAAAAGCTGAAAAATGTTTTAAATGTTCCAGATTTAAAACGAAAAAAGAATATACCTGTCATAGAAGAGGAAAAAACGGAAAATGCGCCGGAAGAACTTCCGAATGATAAAGAAGAAGTTCCCGTGTCAAACATTGACACGGAACCGGAAGTGTTAAACCCGGCTGATGTGGCAGAATTTAAAAGCCGGATGATAGAACATTTCCGGCGAAAAGACACACTGCAGCAATCCCTTTTAGAATTGCAGGAACTTTATGAAAATGGTCCGATTCTGGAAAGGATTGAAAAGGCACTTATGTACAGCCAGCGCAGTCGTTACCGGGATTTTGAGACAACCCTTGACATTTTATTTGAGGGCATGGATGCAGAAACCCTGCGGGATGATTTACTGCGGATGGAAGTTCTGCGATACCGGAGGCTGCCTTACCGTCAAGAAAATACAACTGGTAATCTGGTATAAGGAGGGCAAACATGAATCAGATTAAAATCCAGGGTGTTTGCACCTGCGTCCCACAATTTTCCTATGAAAAAGACAGGAGAGGGAGATCAGTTCCAACATGCCGGTACATCCTGGCCGTGCAGCGACCGAAAAGTTCTTATTCCGATTACATGTACTGTGTCGCCTTTGGAGAACGGGCAATGATAACATTTCAGAGAATAAAAAAAGGAACGACAGTGTTTGTCCAGGGACATCTTCATACAGAGGAAGGCCGGGATGCCAACAATCAAAAAGTATATTTCGTTACTGTGACGGTAGATTATCAGCAGATAATTGAAAAACAAGAATTTAATGGACTGGAATTGTGTACTGGATTGCCCCAGTTTCCGGTTCTGAAACAGGAAGAAAAAGGAGGAAAATAGAGAATGCCGATTCAGTATATTATCCCGATTATAGCGGTGGTAGGATGTGTTATTGCATTTTTAATTGGAAGATTTCACAAACATGATGATGATGACGATTAAAAAATGTCGTGTGAAGGATTGACACGAAAGAACAAACGAAAATAAGACCTGCACCAAAATTTGGTGCGGGCTATTTTTAGATCAAAAAGAGGTAAAAGATATGAAAAAGCCAATCGAAGTAAAAAAGAAACTGAAAAAAGTCACGGAATATACGGCTTGCTTTGCGTTTTTGATGTTCCTGCAGGGAGTAGGTGCGCCAATGGTTTTTGCAGATGCAACGGCCGCAATAAATGCGAAATTTGAAATTTTATGGAATCTGATCAGCGCTGTGGTACAATCTGTGGGTGGTGTTATTTTATTATGGCACGCATTTGAATTTGGAGCTTCCATGCAGGCACAGGAAGGCGGAGGTGCTATTACAAGATCTTTAAAAGGGGTTGGCGGTGCGTTAGTTATGCTGGTTGCTCCGGTAATTACAACTGCTCTGAAGGGATAATGAAAAGGGAGGGAATATCCTCCTTTTTCTTATGGAGAAAATATGATAAATGAGATATTAGATTTTTTCAAAACGGTTTTTTCGGGAAGTGGTTTCTTTTCCCTTGGGTGCAATGTTTGGAATTCATTAATTGCATATGCGTTTGATATGCTGCAAACGAATCCAAAAAGTTTGGCAGATGGTGAACTTTGGGATGAAGCATACCGGATTTTCCTGGCACTACAGATTCTAGGTGCGACACTTGTAAGTGTTTTCTTTATGATTAATTTTTTCAAAGAAACAACGGATATTAAACACGGAATGACCATGGAAGCAAGCATCCAGTTTTTTATCAAGCTGGCACTTGTGGATGCTGTTTTTTTAAATCTCACGAATATACTCGTTTTTTTGATTGAAATTGAACAAGCATTTTTTGGGATTATTGTTCCGGAAGATGCCGCTTCACTGGTTATAAGCTGTCTCTTATACACATCTGACGC
>ENA-OZHH01000770-OZHH01000770.1-human-gut-metagenome-genome-assembly--contig:-NODE-770-length-17529-cov-16.647190_pt1 | contig 17529 bp, 10 predicted proteins | sample MGYA00244045_ERZ653684 | MGnify/ENA primary metagenome ERZ653684 (study PRJEB26926, sample SAMN06165264) | human gut metagenome | biome: ENVO:00009003; feature: ENVO:2100002; material: ENVO:00002003... | reverse complement strand
ATGCAGCGTAGTCTCGTGGGCTCGGAGATGTGTATAAGAGACAGAAATATGATATAATGATTAAAAAGGAGGTGTTATAGTGCGGTTATTAGGATTTGAAATACACAACACTAATCTATTTGGTAAAAATTTACATATTGATTTAGTGGCAACTGATAAAGTGAGTCAGTTACTTACTGATAATGACAACATAGAAAGGGCTTATAGGATTGATAGTGGAGCGTCTATTTATTCCCAAAATTTAATAGCTTTCACAGGTCTTAATGCGACCGGTAAGACAACGATTTTAGAAGTTATTCAGATATTATTACAGATTGTAACTAATGATGCTAGATTGAATGATTCTCATATTAAACCAATTATTCAGAAAATTATAGGAAGTGTTGATGGTACAAATGAGAAACCAATAGTTTTTGTTATGTGGTTTGAAATTGATAAACAAATCTTAGAATTAACATCTTCAATTATAAAACGATATACAATGGATGATGAATATGATTTTGTTTATAAGAATGAGATATTGAAAGTACGATCGTTCTCAAAACTAACTAAAAAGAATCTATTTAATTTTGTACGCTCTAAGGTTGTTAATCAACGTACTGATTTTGCAGATGCTAAGTTTTTACTTGATGATATGAGTATTGCGAGCATGTTTAAGGATAAGACAACAAAGGTACTTTGTTCGTTTGAAAAATATAATACGGTTCGGAATATACGTCCTACGATTCCTGATGTATCGATTATACAGTGTTTTGATAGTGCGATTAGTTGTATTGAACAGTCAGATAGTAAAGATAAATATAAATTGAAATTTAAAAAAGATGGTGATTCTGAGTACGATTTATCCTATGATGAGTTAGAATCTATCTTATCCTCTGGTACTGTAAAAGCATTGCACTTTTTTCCAGCTCTCCAATCTGTATTGAAAGCAGGAGGGTATATTTTATTCGATGAGATAGAAAATCATATTAATAAACGTCTTGTAGAATGGATCCTATCTTTATTTGAAAATAGGGATTATAACCCTTATGGGGCCTGCTTAATTTTTACAACTCACTACCCTGAACTATTAGATTCTTTTGTAAGAAAAGATAATATTTATATTACTCGTAAACGTAATGATGGAACATTAGAGGCTGTTAAATACAGTGATGAAATTGAACGTAATGAATTACTCAAATCAAATGTTATTTTAGGTAATTTAATTAAAGGAACAGTGCCTAAATATGCATCAATGAAAGCAGCAGAGCAGGCGTTAGCGGGTATTATTAAAATTAGGTAGTTGATTGTTTATATATTGAGTTATATTTTGTTGACTATTTAACGATTTTTTCGTCAAATAAGTAAAATAATATTGAAAAATATATTTGGTTTATGTATGATGAGAGTAGTTGGAGGTGAATTATGTTAGTAAATATTAGTGCAAGTAATTTTAAATCATTTGATAAAACAGAACGTTTATCAATGATATCCTCTAGTAAGATTCAAACTCATACAGGTCATGTTCGGAAAATTAAAGATACTAAAATATTAAAGAATGCTGTTATTTATGGTGCTAATGCATCAGGAAAATCTAATTTGGTTGAAATCTTGCGATTTATGCAGTGGACTTTGCAACATGGATTACCTTTTAAATCAAGATTATTTTTTTCTCGTACAAAAGCGGAAAATGAACATACAGATAGTGAATTTGAGTTACAATTTACACTTAATGGGAAATTTTATGCATATGGTTTTTCCGTATTATTATCTGAAGGAAGAATAACGGGAGAATGGCTATATGAATTACGGCCACATGGGTCTGCTAAGCTTTTATTCGAAGTAGAGAATGCAATGCCTACGTTGGGATCTCTAAAGCTAACAAAGGATGCTGTAAATCGATTTACCATATACGCTGAAGATTTTGCTCAACAAGATCAAAATCGTTTATTTTTAGGTGTTATGAATCATGGTAAAGATATAAATAAGTTAAAAGGCTTAGAATTTTTATTTGAAATCTATGATTGGTTGTGTAACCATATTGTAATTATTACACCGAATACAATCCTCAATAGTTTTTCATATTACTACCAAGAAGGCTCACTAGAAAAAATTAGCGAGTTACTTGCTGATTTTGATACCGGTATTAGTAATGTGGCGATAAAAAAAATTACACAAGAGGAATTAAAACAGTCCTTACCGATAGAAGTCTATAATAATTTGATAGAGAAAATTAAATTAAGTACTACAGAATTCAAAGGTGGCAAATTGACGATGCGTAGTCATGATACGTTTTTTGCTATAGACTTTCAAGATATAGAACATCCTGACATTACGACTTTATGTTTACACCATGGTGAATCACCATTCGATTTTTCTTTCAAAGAAGAATCTGATGGGACACAACGTATCTTTGATTTATTGGATTTAATATTATCTAATAAAGATCATATGGTGTATATTATCGATGAGTTAGAACGTAGCTTACATCCTAATCTTACGAAACATTTCCTAGAACTGTTTATGGAAACTCATAAGAATTCTGATACGCAATTACTATTTACTACTCATGAATCAAGCATTATGGATTTAAAATTATTTAGACGTGATGAAATTTGGTTTATAGAACGAGACCATGAAAACTGTAGTCACATTTATTCTCTTGCTAAATTCAAGGAACGCTATGATACCAAATTGAGTAAAGCCTATTTAGAAGGGCGATATGGGGCTATACCAGTGTTATCTTCTATTGTGTCCATTAAAGGAGAGTAATTATGGGCCTTCGAGAATTTTCAAATTATAGATGGTATATTACATGATTCTGTATGAATAAAAACATGTGACATATAATCTTTATGTAATGCATCATAAAGCTGTCCTAAAATGTGATTTAATCATATTTTGGGACAGCTTTTTCATTTAATACTTGCTTAAAAATGAAAATAATATGAATATTTTATTCTCTTCTTATCAATTATTTATCTCTCATTGTTATACTAGAAAGAAATATTATGGTTGTATGATGTGTATATAAGGGAAACGAGGGTACTTATATATTAATTCATGCAACTATAGCGTGTGTAACATATAGTTTCTGTATAAGAGAGGTATTTATGAAACATCAATTGGCTGCTATGTTGGCAGCAACAGCTGTGTTGGGTGTAACGACTGCCTTCGGCGCTAATCCATTTTCTGATGTAACGCCAGATTCTTGGGCGTATCAATCTGTGTCTCAATTGGCGAGTGCGGGCATTATTAATGGCTATCCAGATGGGACTTTCAAAGGCCAAAAGGATATGACCCGTTTCGAAATGGCCCAAATGATTGCAAAGGCCATGGCTAATCAAGACCGTGCAAATGCGGAGCAACAAGCGATGATCAATCGTCTAGCCGATGAATTTTCTAATGAGTTGAATAATTTAGGTGTTCGCGTTAACCGCTTAGAGGATCGCGTGGGCAATGTGAAAGTAACCGGCGATGTACGGTTGCGGTATCTTGGCACTAAAGATACGGACGATGGTTTCATAAGAACCCAAGGGGAGTATAGCAAAAAGTCCCAATTTGATATGCGTGCACGTGTTCAATTCAATGCGAAGATTAACGACAAGACGGATGCGGTAGTGCGTATGACGACCGATTCTATTGAATTTGGTAATACTTACGATGATAATACAGGTGAAATGACTGGGGCAGCTTACATTGATCGCGCTTATGTGGATCATCGATTTGGCAAATATGTATCTGCAAAAGTAGGGCGCTTTAACCAAGTCATCGGCAATGGTTATTTCTATGACGATGCATTTGATGGTGCTCAAATTAACATCGGCAACGATAAAATTCAATTCCAAGGGGCCCATGGCTATTTCTTAAAAGGAATGTTTACCAATACCTCCGCAGATATGAATGATACCGTTACCTATGCTAGCCTCAAAGGTCAGCCAAATAAACATATCAGCATGGGTGGTTTCTATGCTCGTATGAACTCACCATATAATATGGGCTTCACATTTAGAAAGTTCTATGGTTTCCATACCGATATTAATTTTGATAAGGTTTGGATTGGAGGCGAATGGTTGAAAGCAGCTCATACGGACCACAGTACAGGCTGGACTGCCGGTGCAGGCTATGGTCAGTATGACATAGCAAAAAAAGGCACTTGGGATGTGAAAGTCCAATATTTCAATATTGATGAGATGATGGGCGCTGTGTCCTCTAAATGGAACCTTGCCTATGATTCAACACAAGTTAAAAGTGATGGACACTTGTGGTTCCATGGTTATAAAGGTTGGCTCGGTACTGTGGACTATGCATTACAAGATGATTTAGGCCTTAGCGTATATGCTGGGTTTAAGGGGAAAACAAAACCTGAACTTGCTAGTTATAAGCGATCCTTGGCTAACTACTACCGTGTAGAGTTAAATTACCAATTCTAATCAAATAGATTGGCACAACTTAATACAATGCAAAAAGATGGCGAAATAAGATGGCAAAATGTATATTTCGTCATCTTTTTTGTTATATTTGCGGTTTTTCTACAGGTGTTGAGGTTACCTTTACAATCCTATGAAAATCCAATGAACTTTTCTCTGAAATATAAAATGTTTGTTATAGTATGTTATACTTATGTTATATTCTGCATATAATGGTTATCACTTATAAAGGGTTGGGGAGATACGTGTTAGTAGGGCCGAATTGCAGATGTGTATGTTTCTTTTTTGGAGAGAGGTATAGTTATGAAAAAACAATTTGCCGCTATCTTTGCAGCAACAGCTGTGTTGGGTGTAACAACTGCATTTGCAGCGAACCCATTTTCCGATGTAACCCCTGATTCTTGGGCCTACCAAGCCGTGTCTCAATTGGCTAGCACTGGCATCATCACTGGCTATCCAGATGGGACTTTCAGAGGCGAAAATGGCATTACTCGTTTCCAAGTGGCACAAATGGTGGCGAAAGCGCTTGCTAACCAAGACCGTGCTAATGCGGAACAACAAGCCTTGATTAACCGCTTGGCTGATGAATTTTCCAATGAATTGAATAACTTGGGCGTTCGCGTGGCTCGTTTAGAGGATCGCGTAGGTAATGTGAAAGTAACCGGCGATATGCGTCTTCGTTATCTTGGTTCCCAAAAGAAAGATGGTAACTATGTAAACGCTATGGGCGATTACAGCAAAGGTTCCCAATTCGACGCTCGTGCTCGCATTCAATTCAATGCGAAGGTCAATGACCGCACAGACGCTGTAGTTCGCGTAACATCTGGGGACTTTGAATTTGGCGATGCGACTAATGGTGGCAATGCAACGGCTACTATCGACCGCGCTTATGTAAATCACAAATTTGGTGAACGCGTGTCTGTGAAAGCTGGTCGCTTCGATCAAATGCTCGGCAACGGTTTGATTTACGATGATACATTCGACGGCGTTCAATTCAATGCAGGCAACAACAAAGTTCAATTCCAAGCAGCCTACGGCTATGCTGTGGCAGGCGCTTTTGACGGTTTAACTAAAAAATCTAACAAAACTTTCACCTATGCAGGCGTTAAAGGTCAACTTAATAAACATGTAAACCTTGGCGGCTTCTATGCCCGTAGAAATGCACACAAATCCGGCAGTGGCGACCTCAAAAACATGTATGGCTTCAGCACAGACATGAACTTTGATAAAGTTTGGGTTGGTGGCGAATGGGTGAAAGCTGCTGGCGTTTCTCACGGCTCTGCATGGACTGCTGGCCTTGGCTATGGCGACTACGACCAAGCAAAACGCGGTTCCTGGGACGTAAAAGCACAATACTTCAACTTCGGCCAAAACTTAGGCGCTGCATCCTCCACATGGGACATCGCTTACGATCTAACTAATACAGCTTGGGCCATAACTGGAGCTGGTGTAACTACTAGTGCGTTGAATTACCAAGGCTTCAAAGGCTGGTTATTAACTGCTGATTACGCACTACAAAAGAACGTGGGCTTAACAGCATACTACGGATTTAATAACAAAACAAACAAGGCTACTGGCGATAACGAAAAACTTTCCAACTACTACCGCCTAGACCTTAACTACCAATTCTAATCTGATGATTAGTATCGTTCATAACTAACACAATCCCCTTGATGAGTATCTAGGTACTCTTATCAAGGGGATTTTAAATTAGAACACGCCTGTAGTAATTAGCAAGACGAGCCTGATATAGTGTTTCTAGAAATAGAACAGGCGTGTTCTAATTTGTAAGATAGCTGGATATAGTGTCTCTAGAAATAGAACAGGCGTGTTCTAATTTGTAAGATAGCCGGATATAGTGTCTCTAGAAATAGAACAGGCGTGTTCTAATTTGTAAGATAGCCTGATATAGTCTCTCCAGAAATAGAACAGGCCTGTTCTAATTTTTAGGAGACATGTTAAGAGGTCCCTCCAATACTACAGGCCTGTACTAATTTTCAGATGAGATATTAATAGAACAAGGCCTTACCTCTAGAATTAATATATCTCCTCGTGATATATTACAGATAAGTAGTATTCTTACGTTCATATGTATAAGGAGACACTCTATGTTTAGCTTTCAAAGTGAGTTATTATTACGTTTACAGAAACAATTTGTATCTGAACATGAGTCTGATTTCAAATCTATTGAGGATTTGATAGAAGCATTTATGACTCAATATAATCGTGGTGATTTTAATGATACGATAGAAATGAAATTACGTGATTTATACGAGGCTGCAAAAGAGGCTGATACGACTGAGGAATCAAAGAAATTCTACAATAAGATTCTTGCGTTATGTCCTGATGAAGTAGATGCTAAACGAGAACTTATAGCCCTTGGATTACATCCAAGCTTTCAAATTCATCAGTTGAAACAGCTAGTAGAATCGTTGAAAAAACCTAAGAAAATGGATTGGCATATAATAGAGGCTCGTCCTTATATGCGCTGCCTCATCGACATGGGGATGATATATTTAGAATACAATATGTATAATGATGCGATTGCATGCTTTACTCCTGTCTTTCACGGGGACAAGCAAGACCATTCAGGATTCCTTGTGTACATGATGGTTGCTTGTTGTGGCGCTGCCAATTGGGATCGTGGTCGCAAGGTGTATCAGCGCTATCTCGCATGTTGCGATGATATACAAAATGCATTTAATCAGGCACCGGATATCATGTTGCCGATGCATATGTTGTATATTTTATTGGCTTTGCAGTGTGGTGAAAGTAAGATTGCCCATGATGTATTAGCAGATCTTGTTGACGAATATGAAGATGTTGATTGGTTATTACAAGATGCAACGCGGTGGAACGATTTTGTGGAAGACCACTTAGAGACCATTATGTATATGGTAGACCAAGTGATTGATATAGATTTTGATCCACGGGAATTAATAAGCTTATATACTGCTATCTCATTTTTACCGACTCAATTGGTGAGTTTTGAAAGCCCATTATGGCAGACTTTATATGATGCGTATGAATGTGTTACCGGTCTAATTGTTGTGAATCGGTACTCTAATGATAGTTATATAGGAAAACGCGAGTCCGTTCATATGAGTCCCGTAGAGGTTGCTAAAGGCGGGGCTGTGCGTAGCAATCCGGTATATGATAATATACGGTTTGGTGCACAGATTACACTTTCACAAGCTGGCCTATACACAGTAGCTGATTTTAAAACAGTTACTAAACAAGAAGTATTGATGCTACCAGGCATTGGTAAAAAAACGGTGGAACAACTAGAGCATAATGGCGTTATATTTAAAGCGTAAAATGTGACTTGAGCTCACTAGCTATCCTATGATAACGAAGGGCTATTTGTCTTTTCCATAACTAAAACAATCCCCTTGATAAGTACTTGGTACTTATCAAGGGGATTTTAAATTAGAACAGGCGTGTAGTAATTAGCAAGACGAGCCTGATATAGTGTCTCTAGAAATAGAACAGGCGTGTTCTAATTTGTAAGATAGCCTGATATGGTCTCTCCAGAAATAGAACAGGCCTGTTCTATTTTTTAGGAGAAGTATTAAAGGGTCCAGGCAATACTACAGGTCTGTACTAATTTTATTTCTCTCATATTTACAAACGACAAACTATAAATTATAATTTAAGATAATTTATAGTTTATTTATACTGTGAGAGTGAGAGGACTTTTATGAGACATGTAAGTAAAGCGAAGCTATCGTTAGCTGTGGCACTGGCGATTGCTGGATCTGTAATGCCTAATATGATGGTAGATGCGGCGTATACCGCTCCGTATACTAATAATACAGATTTCGTAGCTAACAGTGACGATATGATACGTGTATTTCCAGAATACGATAAAAATATATCTTCTATAGTAGCGAATGGTGGTATGGTTATTATTGAAGACGGACGTTCAAATATTGGCTATGGTCATAGTGCATTTGCTACCAGTAAAAATGGTGGTACCATTACATTGAAGGAAGGTGTGTATAATTCTGGTAGAGTGAGTACACCTGTTGCCCTTGCTCAAGGCGGCGCAATTAATATAGGCGTTCAAGACCAAGACGGCCAATTTACGGGTGATAAAATATTCGTTGAAGGCGATGTTATAGTTAAAAGTGATCCTACTCACGACTCAATCATTAATATCGGTATAGATGGTGAGGAATCCTATTGGTCTGGGTTAGCTTTCAATTTAGCTGATGAACATGACAGAAATTATAATCATATCAATGTGTTCCTTGGTGAAAGAGGGGCTTGGGAGCTATTATATCAAGGTGGCCTTGATGGTACTAATCTTGATAGTAGTACTATGCCTAGCCATGTACATCGACTTGTTGGTTCTACGAATCGCAATTTCCAAAATACAGTAGAGCAAAATGAGCATAATAAACTCTATATAGATAAGCTCGAAGGCCATGTGAATTTTATATATGATCCTAATGATGAATATGCAGATACCGAGGATCCAGAATATACACCGCCAACCACAACATATAATGGTTTAACAGCTGATTCCTTCTGGGGTGGTGACATTCATATCACAAGTGCGGCCCCTAATTCTGGTGCTCATCTATACACTAGCCGCAAGGGATTTGACTTGTCTACTGAGGATAATGTAAACAAGGTTTTAGATAATCTTGCACACAAGGTGTATTACCATAACTATGTGACTGGTGAAAGAAACCTTGAAGGCACAGTAGCGATTGCCTCTGAAGGTGCTGAATCTGGACGTTTTAAGGTATTAACATCTGGTTATGCTAAAGAAGGTGTTATTACATGGCAAGCTGATAAAGATGGTCAAGGTAAATACGTGTACGGCAATACAACAGTAACGCCAGCACCGCAACCAACGCCGACACCGACACCAACGCCGGCTCCACAACCGGCACCGCAACCAACGCCGGCTCCGACACCACAACCAGCACCAACGCCGGCTCCAACACCACAACCAGCACCAACGCCGGATCCAACACCGCAACCAGCACCAACGCCGGCTCCGGCACCACAACCTGCTCAATCAACGGCATATGATACTCCTCATATGCGTGGCACTCGTTCCGCGATTATGAGCAATATCAACGGCTGGCGCACATTAACAAATATTTACCGTCCTCGTGCATTGCAACAAGGCGCAACAACAGGTATTTGGGCCCATATCGGTGGCGGTCAATACAGCTATGATGCACAAGGTATTGATACTGACACAACCTATACACGCATTCAAGGTGGTTATGACGCTAAAACTGGTAGCGGCTGGACCGTAGGCGGTCAAGTGTCTTATCTTCGTGGCCATGATGATTATGTGTTCAATGGCTCTGGCAAAGAAAAGGCCTTTGCAGTTGGCGCCTATGGTTTGAAAGACCTCGGCCGAGATCAATACATTCAACTTGAATCCCAAGTTGGTCGCGTAACGAATACTTTCACAACTCGTAATGAAATTGGTGAAAGCCTATCTGGCGAAACGAAGGCTAATGCATACACTATCGGCGCTCGCTATGGTAAAACTGTGAAATTACAAAATGGTGTATACATCGAGCCACAAGCGCAATTGAGCTATACCCGCTTTGGTGGAGATAGCTTTAATGCAGGTACCATGCATGTAGACCAAGCTGGCGTAAGCAGCACTGCTGGCGGTCTTGGCCTTGAAATCGGTAAGACCTTTGGCGCAGGCAGCATCTATACTCGTGTAGGTGTTAACCACGCCTTCTCCGGCTCGGTGAAAACTACATACACAAGTGGTTCCACTGTAAAATCTACAGAACAAGACCTTAAAGGTACATGGACTGACCTTGCATTCGGTGGCCGTTATGGTATCAATGCTAACAACAGCCTTTACGCTGATATTAGCACTGGTTTATCTGGTGACTATAAAGCAGGCTGGTCTGTAAACGCTGGATTTACACATAAGTTCTAAGATATGATTACTTAAAACAATCTGAGAATATAGTCTATATATAAAATAGCCCCAGAGTACTAATAGCGGTGTATATTAGCTGTTAGCACTCTGGGGCTTTTATGAATATGGTCTCTCCGGAATTAGAACAGGCGTGTTCTAATTTTTAGGAGAGGTGTTAAGTGACTCGGACTTTAGAACAGGCGTGTAGTAATTTTAAGATGAGCTTGATATGGTGTCTTTAGAATTAGAACAGGCGTGTTCTAATTTTTAAGAAGGGCTATTAAGGTGTGCTCCATTGATACTACATTCTATATTCATGAAAATGCTATGAAAAACATTTTATATATGATACACTTACAATGTATAAATATTTTGATGATAATAACCTGTATGTAATGACTTATGTTGGTTATTAATTGTTAATTTTAATCGTGTATAGTTAGTGTTTTGTGGGGTAAGATTATGAAAAAACAAATTACCGCAATGTTAGCAGCAACTGCTGTATTGGGCGCAACAACTGCATTTGCTAACAATCCATTTTCTGATGTGAGCACAGATTCTTGGGCGTATCAAGCGGTGTCTCAATTGGCTGCAGCAGGTGTTGTGAATGGCTATCCAGATGGGACTTTCAAAGGGCAAAAAGAAATTACTCGTTTTGAAATGGCTCAAATGATTGCTAAAGCAATGGCTAATCAAGACCGCGCTAATGCGGAACAACAAGCGATGATTAATCGTTTGGCTGACGAATTCTCTAACGAATTGAATAACTTAGGCGTTCGTGTTGGTCGTTTGGAAGATCGCGTAGGGAATGTGAAAGTAACAGGCGATATGCGTCTTCGTTATTTAGGTGCCCAAGAAAAGAATGGTCACTATGTAACTGATAGAACTAATCTTGATTCCCGTGATTATAGTCAACATTCTTTATTCGATGCGCGTGCTCGTGTTCAATTTAATGCAAAGGTTAATGAGCGTACAGAAGCAGTTGTTCGTATGACTTCTGGTAATATTGAATTTGGTGATACACATACTCCATCTGGTGTAGGCGCTATTGGTTTGAAACCTGGTACTGCGGTTATTGATCGTGCGTATGTAAATCACAAATTTGGTGAAAGAGTATCTGCTAAGGTTGGTCGTTTCCAACAAACATTTGGTAATGGTTTAATCTATGACGATACATTTGATGGTGCTCAATTCAATGCGGGCAATGACAAAGTCCAATTCCAAGCAGCGTATGGTTATGCTGTTGAAGGTGGCTATGCAACCGATGAATATGGCGAACGCACAATTAATAGAGATAAAAACTTCACTATTACGTATGCTGGATTAAAAGGTGAATTGAATAAACATGTAGCCCTTGGTGCTTTCTATGCTCGTTACAACAAGGAAAAAGCATCTAACAATGATATTCGTAACATGTATGGCTTCAGTACAGACATGAACTTTGATAAAGTTTGGGTTGGCGGCGAATGGGTGAAAGCTCCTGGCGTTTCTCATGGTTATGGCTGGACTGCTGGCCTTGGTTACGGCGCGTACAATCAAGCTAAACGTGGTACATGGGATGTGAAAGCACAATATTTCAACTTTGGTGAAAACTTGGCTGCTCAATCCTCCACATGGCAAATTGGCTATGATGATACTACTAGATACCTTGATAATACATCCACATTTGTAACTAAATTACGTGGCTTCAAAGGCTGGTTAGCAACTGCAAACTATGCATTACAAGACAATGTAGGCTTAACTGCATACTATGGCTTCAACAACAAGACAAATAAATCTACTGGTGATAACGAAAAACTTTCCGACTACTACCGTGTAGACCTTAACTACCAATTCTAATCTGATGATTGGTATCGTTCATAACTAAAACAATCCCCTTGATGAGTACTTAGGTACTTAACAAGGGGATTTTAAATTAGTACAGGCCTGTAGTAATTTTAAGATGATCCTGATATGGTGTCTCTAGAAATAGAACAGGCCTGTTCTATTTTTTAGGGTACCATATTAACCTTATCCTACTAAATATTTAAAGTCCTTATTACACTTTAATCTGTATATCTGTATTTATAGATGCTTATTGATTAACTCATATGTTCGCATTATAATTGACCTAAGATAGTCGGCGAGGTTGGGCCTCTCTTCGTTAATGGAGGGAGGGGTGCTCTATGAGTGATTATGAGTTAATCATGATAATTCTAGAGGTAATGACTGTTGTTATTGCCTTTGGTGCACTTGTGGCTCTTATTTGTCTTGGAAAAGACAAATAGCCCTTCGTTATCCTAGGATAGCTAGGTAACTGAAAGGCCATTTCATCACTTTTCTGTTTCTTGAGATGAGCCTGACGGAACTACTCGCCGGACTATCTTCTTTTATTATAAGGAAAATAATATATATCGTCAAATTCAAATAAACTTAATCAATTATATGGTGCCTCTAGAATTAGAACAGGCCTGTTCTAATTTTTAGGAGCAGTATCAAAGGGGCCTACCGATACTACAGGCGTGTACTAATTTTTAGAAGAGGTATCAAGGTACTCGGCCAATACTACACGCCTGTACTAATTCTCAGCAGGTATGTCATGGAAACGCAATCTCAGAAAATGTGGTATAATAAATTGTTCAATCGTATACAATCATTTTTATACTTACATAATCTATCTATCATTAGTATTTATTAATGTATATATATATATAGACGAAATCTATATAATGTATATATTAAGGCACGATTCATATGATACATATAGTATTAAGATAGGTAGTATTTCATATTGAGGAGGCCTCATGTTTCAACGTATGTGTGCAGTGGCTATGTTTGTAGCAGCGCTGTTTATATCTGTTATACCCAATGCCGATGCTCGGCAAGATATTTATGCTTTCACCTATAATGGCAATAATTGGTATGTGGACCGCGATTCAATTGACCGCAGCAAACCGGATGGGTTGCTACATTTTACGGTATATACCATGATTGGTTTGCGTTATGATGTGGCTAGTGGCAGCGAGTATTACAACGCTGATGTATATTATTACGATCAAAAATTGTCTACCGAAGGTGGTCAGTTATTATATCGCAACCCAGGGATTTTGGCGGCGGCTCGTGTGGCACGTCAACAACCGGATGCGCCTAAACAAGCACCAAAACCAGTGGTAGCACAGCCAGCAGCATCTCAATCGATGGCAGCTCAAACGGCTGCTCAATCTGCAGCGCCAACGGCACCGCAACCAAATATCGTCAAGGCTTTATCGACACCGGTTCAAGCTCCTGTACCTGCTAATGGTCCTGTGAAAGTAAACACTCAAATTCCAATTGTGTTACCAACAGGCCCTGTGAAAAAGGTGGCAGCTAAAACGGTGATGACCCTTCATAATACATCGCAACAAACGACAGGTGGCACATCTGATTCCGATGAAACAGAGGCTAATCGTACTCGTAAATAATCCTAAAAAACTGCAATCTAGTTATATGTATACTGAGAATGTATCAGTTACGGTATATATGACTAGGTTGCAGTTTTTATTTTGTAAACATGAGGCTGTCTGAAAAAATTTCTAACGTGTAATCTGTATGCATTCCTTTCTATCAATATGCGGAATTGGCAAATCATCAGGTTGAAAATAGTGGCCTTTTAATGAGGCATTAATGAAATAGATGGTATATAATATAGATATATAAGTGTTAACAATAGAGCTATATATGTGTTAATAACAGGGCTATATACGTGTTAACAATAGACTGATGACTGGGAGGGCAGAGGTCTTAACGTAACTTGATTGTATTTGAGCTGTCAATAGAGGGTAGAGAGAGATGAAGCAGTTCGTAAAAAGGTTGGCTTGCGGTGTATTGGCAATAGCCACGATGGGCACTCTTGTAGGGTGTAGTCGAGAGGCGCCAAGTACGACGACAAGTTCTGACCGTGCGCCCGTAGGGTATAAGGCGATTGCCGCTATGAATGCGTCTGCTGCGGAAAAGGCGGACCGCAGTGTGCGCACGATGTCACAAGAGGATAAGATTGGTCAGTTAATGTGTATCGGTCTAGAAGGCACTACATTTGACGAGTCACAAAAAGAATTAGTACGTAAATATCGCGTAGGCGGTATTGTATTAGATAATGATAATATGGAATCAAAGGAACAAGTGCGGGCTTTCACAAAAGGCATACGAGATACTGCGAATACGTCCAGCCTCATGCCACCGTTCATCGCCATGAATCGGGAACGCATGCAGTATAGACCTAATTTGATGCTACCGTGGACGGACCCTAAGTTGTTATCGAAGCAGGGGCTTGATGCGGTGTCGAGTCTAGCGACACGCACGGCCATCGAGATGCGCGATCTTGGGTTTAATTTGAATCTGGGTGTCATGGTGAATACCCATTCGTTTTACTCATACACGAGCGATGTGGACCGGGCGGCGCGCATCGGTGAGACCATTACTAAACGCTATGCGGCGAATCGCGTGTTTACGGGGTACCAATATTTTCCAGGCGGCGCTGATTACACGGTGCCGGGCATGAAACTAGATGCGTCAAAGGCGAGCCTCATGGACGATGATGGCCGCGTTTTTGCTCAGCTCATCGATGCGACGCGTGACGAACATCCTATGATTATGGTAAATGCTGTGAAAGTACCCTCTATCGATGCGAATCATCCGGTGAGTCTATCTAAACCGATCATTACAGATTGGCTACGGAATGAATTGGGCTTTGATGGCGTGGTGATGACCGATGATATCGAGGTCGGCGCCGCTATTGCTGGTATGTCCATAGAGGATTATGCGGTGCGTACTATTAATGCAGGCAGCGACATGGTTATCCTTTGTAAGCATGCCAAGCACATCAAGGCAGTTCACGATGCATTAACACAGGCTGTAGAGAATGGAACCATTTCCGAAGCACGGCTTGATGAATCGGTGCGCCGCATCATGCTCATGAAATTTAGCAATGAACAGTAGAGTAAGCATATGCTTTCAAGAATAATATATTAAACATACAGAAACTCTTTTCTCATCAGGGAAAAGAGTTTTTTATGTGTAAAAAATGAATTTATTATCTATTTGTTAAAATTTACAAGATATATTTTATAGTTTATTTAAAATATGATATAATAAACTCCTGAGAACTATTTTAAGGGAGGTGAGATCTTATATGAAATGTAGTAACCATGAGGTGGTCATTGACGCCATAATGGAACTATACAATCAGGACCGCATGGAAATGAGTGTTGTACACGGTCCTTACAGCGTTGGTAAAACGTATATCGCTAGAGCGTTACAGGCTCGATTAGGCAAGGGTCATACCATATATCTGCTTGGTCGCTTGGCGAATGAGTCCATTCATATTCGATCAATTGAGAGAGAACTAAAGGTGCCATCAGGGGCTTTTAAGACCTTAGAGGATGCATTGCGTGGCGTTTTTCAAGCAAGTCTTGACAAGCGGATCATGCTCATCATAGATGATTATCCTTCATTTGTGGATACGGTTCCACAAGCGCCTATCATATTGCGTGACTTGATGGAAACCTATCGTGACCATGGTAAAGTATTCGTACTCCTCATGGGAACCCATGTGGACGAATTAAAAGGACGAATTCTTGGTGAATCAAGCTTGATTGCAGCCTACATTCATAATTATTTCAAGGTCAATCCGTTCACACTTGATGATGTGAGAGCATTAGGTTGGGACTATACGGATGAAGATCTTGTTAAGCTATACCATGTAACAGGTGGTATGCCGGGGAATCTCGTGCATATAGATCCCGCCTTATCGGTAGATGAAAATATTGTGCGTCTATTCTTCAGACCACAAGGCATATTATGTACGGAACCACAACGATTGCTTATGCGCTACATTCGTAATGTAGGGGCTGCTAATGCGATTCTCTATGCGTTGGCACAACTGGATAAGCCGTTCTATACAGAATTATGTCATGCCAGTGAGCTTAAGAGTGGCACCTTTGCAACCCGTATGGCCGACCTCTTAGATATGGAAATTATTGGACGTATTCAAGGTGGTAGCCGTGGTCCATTGCGTTACGCAGATTACCATTTTGTGAATACTATGTTCCAATTTTGGTACCAGTTCGTGTTCCCAAATCTTGAGGAAATTAATTGCGGTCAAGGGCAATATATTTACGATACCATTGCAAAACCTGCGTTAGATACACTCGCTTAATACAATCGTTTTAGTGAAATGAATTCGAATTCGTGCGACTTGTAATTGATTCGAACTCGCTCATTGTACAACGATCGATTCAAATTCATGCAGCTATGTAAAATTGATCTAAATTGACGTACTTTTCTGAAATAGGTTTGTAATTATACACAAATACATATGTAACAACAAAAATTCCGCTGTAAATGTATGCATTTATGGCGGAATTTCTCATTTGTCTAAATACTCAATTGGGTGTATATTTCAAGTAAGCCTAGGCAGAAAGGAACGAATATGAACGCAAAGCATGTGGTTTGTCCCCAAAAGGTGTTACAAGTGGTGACAGACCTTAGTTTAGTGCGCGTCTGCCAAGAACGTCGTGTATCGGTGCTCAGTACGGAACGAGCCGTGTGGCCTATCGAGGAATTGACTATCGATGCGGCACAAATCGAGTTATGCCGGCGCTATCGACCGCTCATCATGCGGTATGCGAGCCGATGTAGTACGGCAATGATGACGGATGACGTCGAATCATTTCTGTGGATCATCTTTATCGAATCCATCTATAGCTTTCACACATCGGGAAAGGTACCATTTTCTGGCTATGTGAAAGCAGCCATTCATTATGGGTATCTTAATTTTTATAAACAATCAGCTCATCAGTGGCGCCACGAGTTGCCCTTGCCTCTATGCACCGGTGATGATGTATCAGAGCCAGCGATGGATCAGTTCCCTAGCGATGTGGATCTTGAACGAGATATTGTCGGTACGGTGACAGAACACGAATTGCGCAATCGTCTGTGGGCTGCTTTCAGAAAACTGCCACGGCAGCAACAACAGTTATTGTATGCCCTATATCGAGATGGCAAGAGCTGTGTAGACATAGGCTGTGAAATACATCAGTCTAGGCAGGCTGTGCAACAACGCCATCAAAAGGCCATCGACCAATTGCGGTACTATATGATGGTAGCGGATAACAAAGAATTCGATATGCAAGATATGCAAAATATGCATCTGTCTCTTATACACATCTCCGAGCCCACGAGACTACGCTGCAT
>ENA-OZHH01000752-OZHH01000752.1-human-gut-metagenome-genome-assembly--contig:-NODE-752-length-17795-cov-5.327057_pt1 | contig 17795 bp, 22 predicted proteins | sample MGYA00244045_ERZ653684 | MGnify/ENA primary metagenome ERZ653684 (study PRJEB26926, sample SAMN06165264) | human gut metagenome | biome: ENVO:00009003; feature: ENVO:2100002; material: ENVO:00002003... | reverse complement strand
CGAGATGCAGCGTAGTCTCGTGGGCTCGGAGATGTGTATAAGAGACAGCCTTATTCCATTCCTGTGCTTTTAACTTTCAAAGTTTTTTTCTTCCTGTTTACACTTTCTTGTTTACATTTTTTGTAAACAAAGTCTTGTAAACAAGGCCCAAAACATTTTAAAAGTAATCATTTATTCAAAAGGTAAATCTGTCTCTTCATCTATTTTCATGAATCCATCCGGATCCTTTTTCGGCCGGATCCGCTTCCACGCCCTTTGGATCCCCAATCCTCCGGGGAACCTGTGGGTGCCGTGTTTTTCCCATCCGGTAATCCCATTGTCCATCAGATCTCCAATCTCTTTGGACTGCCATTTAGGGACAATGCCTTCCTGATGAAACACTTCCTGATAGATGATGGTGGAACAGACATAATCCTCTTCATAGTTGTCCAGAAAAGCCTGGATCATTCCGGTCTGTGTATCCTCCGGCATAAAATCCTTCTGCAGGGATTTCACATAGTCTTCCATATCCGGGGAGAATGTCAGCAGGATCTTCTCCGTCTTATAGATCACCATCGCCTCCGCCCATGCCTGGATAATATACTCTCTTGATTCCTTCTCATTTTTATATACCATCACTTCCGCTTTTTCCGGGCAGACCTTCACCGGACCGAACCGCCGGTTCCCGGTCCTGTCAAAGGGAAGGAATGCCAGGTCATTGGATGTCCCGCAGAATACACACTGGCGGTACCGATCCTCCGCCCGTCTTTCATACGGGATCCGGTAAGTATCCTTTTGTCTGCTCAGGAAAGATTTGGTTTCCTCAATACTTTTGGCGTTAGCCACCGCATTCATTTCTGACATTTCCACGATCCAGTGGCCCTGCAGATATTCGTAAACTTTCTTGTCATCCAGCCGTTTCACATCATCCGTGAACCATTCATCCTGAATTGCCAGATATTTGAAAAAGGTAGATTTTCCTGTCCCCTGACCGCCAACCAGACAGAGCATGATATCGTACTTCTTTCCAGGTTCATACAGGCGGCTTATGGCTGCCAGCATATGCATCTTCATAATCTCTCCTGAATATTCCGGATTTTCCGCCCCGAAGAAATGAGTCAGCATCCCCGCAATACGGGGTCTGCCGTCCCACTTCAGACTTTCCAGCAGATCAATGATTGGATGGAAACTGTTATCGTTGGCTACAATATCTATCGCTTTTGCGATCACCCGATCACTGGTCAGTCCGTAATTTTTTTCCAGATAGAGAGACAGGTTGTTCATATCCGTATATGTCATCTGTACGCCCCGTCTCTTCCAGGGCACTTTTTTCTTAATATCAATCTGGCAGGTCATCTCATTCCTGCAGACGGCTCCCCGCAGACATGGATCATATTCCAACACGTGTTTGCAATTCTGGATAGACTGCCGGATTCGGCCTTTCTCCGTTACTTCCAGATTGTCCCGGATTTCTTCCGGTGTCAGCATTTCCTGCTCTACAATATTCTCTAATTTCTTCAAGGACTCCTCGCTGATATTCATCCATTCGCTGCTCAATATCCGCCACCTCCTTCCTCTTGTTCATAAAGAATTGGGCAATCTCTTCTCCACTTCCGGCCAACAGGATATCCAGATAAGCATTGATCTTCCACTCATTACTCAATGCCTCCAGAAAATGTTCCTCCTCAAAAGGATCCTGTCGCGATGAGTAAAATTTCTTCCAGAATCTGATCCATGACAGATAGTCAGTCAAAACCTTTACCGCATGATTTTTCCAGTCCAGGATCTTGTTTTTTACAGAAAAATGATACCGACTTTGTACCATTTCTGATTCCCTGTTCCGGGACTTCCCCGGTGCATGTTTCTTCTTTTCAGACCGGATCGGCAGTCCAAAATCTGTGATCAGCTTTTGTGCCGCCTCGAACTGGGATGTGTCAAACAGTCTGGAAGTAAAATCTATAACGTCTCCTTTTGCTCCGCAGGCAAAACAATAGTAGTTCTGGTCAATCTTCATACTGGGATGGTGATCATCATGGAAGGGGCAGCATGCCATCTTATTCCGGTTGATCTTGATCCCATATTGTTCCGCAGCCTGCAGGGCTGTAACATACCCTTTAATTTCCTGAAATAAATTCATGTATAACCTCCTCTTTTGAAATTTTCGATTGTATCTCACAGAGGTATTTGCTATACTTTATTTGCGAGACAGAGTATAGCAATATCTCTGAAGATTGAGCCCTGGTTTTTATGCCTGGGCTTTTTCTTTTCTTACATCCCGGAAATATCCGGTTTCTTCCCACACTTTACGATCCGGACAGTAGTAACTGAACTCATTAGAATTTCCCACTTTCATCGCCACTCCGAATTTAAAAATCCCCTGCTGAATGGCAAGGCGGATATAGTGCGGGTCTTTTCCGATCGCATGAGCGATTTCTTTAATCGGAACATTTCTTCCCGTAAAAGGCGGAAGATCGATATATACTTTCTTTTCCATCATTTCACCTCCTTTGTTTTTCTGTACGATTACTCTTTAACTCAGTAATTCTTCCAGTTTAATATTCAGTGCCTTTGACAATTTGCAGGCAACCTGTGGAGAGCAGCTTTTTCCAGACTTGATACAGGAAATTGTTTGTCTGGACACATTGCTCCTGCATGCAAGTTCTTTTATAGTAAGATTCTGTTCCCCCATTAGAATCTGCATTTTAAGTGCGTTTATTTTCATTATATCACCTCCTGTTTCTTGATACCGCACTTTTAGTTCGTATTTTATTATACGCATTAAAATTGCATGCGTCAAGACATATTTTTAATTTTACGCACTTGAATTTCGTATTTTTGTATGATAATATGGTTGCAAGAGAGGTGAAATCAATCATGAAATATGACACAAAACAAATTGGACTCAGGATCCGAACTGCGCGAAAGCAAAAAGGTATGAATCAGACACAGTTGGCAAATGCACTTGGGAAATCACTTCGGACAATCCAAAAATATGAGAGTGGAGAAATCGAAGTATCTATCGCCATGATCAATGAACTTGCCAGACTGCTGGATACCACTTCTACCTATCTGATCGGTTATGAGACGCAGGAGAAACCACTGGCAAATATGTCAGATGTAATGCAGTTTCTTTTTCAGCTGGATCAGATGCAGGAGCTTGGTTTCCGTATTGATGTAAAACGCCCGCCGGAACACGACGGCTGGGAATGCTCTATTACTTTTAACGGTAAAGACTTGTCCGCATCAGAAAACGCAGATATGTGTTTGTTTCTGGAAGAATTTAAAGAAAACAGAGACGAGTATGCTTCATATCAGAAGAACCAAAAGTCCTATCAGGACTGGAAAGACAAAACTCTGGCCTATTATTCCTCTGTACCATTATCCGAAAAGGAACAGGAAGAGCTGACAGAAGAAGAGCGTATCAGACGGAGAAATACTTTTTTAGACAAGCAGTTCAGATCATAAGTCCCCTCTATAGAAAGGAGCTATGACTGAATGAAATTACCAAACGGCTACGGCAGCGTAGTAAAATTATCCGGAAAACGGAGAAAACCGTATATGGTCCGAAAAACAGTCGGATACCATATTGATCCAATAAAAGAAAAGAAAGTTGCCGAATATATCATTATCGGATATACGGCAACGAAATCAGAAGGGCTGCAGCTTTTAGCTGATTATAATCACAATCCATATGATACAAAGGCTGCAAAAATGACTTTTTCAGAGGTGTATGAAGAATGGTCCAGAAAGAAGTATCCCACTGTATCACAAAGCAATGTAAAAGGCTATTCTGCTTCTTATAAAGCCTGCACAATTCTTTATCACAGAGTTTTTAAAGAGCTGAAACTTGCAGACCTTCAACAGGTCATTGATACCTGTGGTAAAAACTATCCGACACTGAAAAAAATAAAGATTCTGTTTAACCAGCTTTATGGGTTTGCTCTGAAAAATGATATCTGCAATAAGGACTACTCTTCCTTTGTTGACATTGTCCAATATAAAGACAGAAATCCAAACAAGCACAGCAGGAATAAATTCTCCAAAGAAGAGGTGGAGAAAATCTGGACAATGAAGGATGACAAGTATTATCAAATTCCCCTCATGCTTCTGTACAACGGTACACGTATTTCCGAATTTCTGTCTTTGAAAAAGGAAAATGTACATTTAGATGAGCAGTATTTTGACGTGATTGACAGTAAGACTGAAAACGGCATCCGAAAGGTTCCGATTGCAGATAAACTGCTTCCTTTTTATAAGCACTGGTATGAGTCATGTCCGGATTGCGAATATCTTCTTCACACAGAAGATGGAAAGCCTTTTAAATACCGGAACTATTTTGACAGTTACTGGACGCCCCTCATGGAACAGATCGGCATCACCAGAACGCCTCACTGCACACGCCACACCTGCATCTCTATGTTGTCCGAGGCTGGTATCCAGGAGACCACTATCAAGAAAATTGTAGGCCACTCCGGAGCTATGACATTAACAGAAAAGGTTTATACACATCTGGATGTTCAGGTGCTTGTGGATGCCATAAACAAAATTTTAGAATAATAACTTTGTTGCAAACGTGTTACAAACGCGTTGCTAATTGACAAATTTCCACCCTGTTTTCTGCCGATTCACCACGTTTCAAGGGGCAAAAGAAAAACCCCAGAAACGTGATGTTTCTGAGGTTTATCTGCATTTTCATATTCTCTGCGATTATCTCTTGGAGAACTGTGGTGCTCTACGAGCTGCTTTGAGACCGTATTTCTTACGTTCTTTCATACGTGGATCACGTGTAAGGAATCCAGCTTTCTTAAGAACTGGTCTGTAATCAGCATCAGCCTCAAGAAGTGCTCTTGCAACACCGTGACGGATTGCTCCAGCCTGTCCTGTGTATCCACCACCCTTAACATTAACGATTACATCAAATTTTCCTTCTGTGTCTGTTGCAGCTAATGGCTGGCGAACAACAACCTTTAATGTCTCAAGTCCAAAATACTCATCGATATCTCTTTTATTGATAGTAATTTTACCTGTTCCTGGTACTAAATATACTCTAGCAACAGATTTTTTTCTTCTACCTGTTCCGTAAAATTTTGCAGTAGCCATTGTAAAATCCTCCTTTTAACCTTTCTTAGAATTTCAGTTCAACTGGTTTCTGAGCCTGCTGAGCGTGCTCTGGTCCAGCGTATACGTGAAGTTTCTTGATCATAGATCTTCCTAAAGGTCCCTTTGGAAGCATTCCCTTAACAGCGAACTCGATGACACGCTCCGGATGCTTGTTGAGCATTTCCTTAAGAGTTGTCTCCTTGATTCCTCCAACGTATCCTGAATGACGGTAGTATACCTTCTGATCTAACTTCTTACCAGTTACTTTGATCTTCTCAGCGTTCACAACGATTACATAATCACCGGTATCAATGTGTGGTGTGAAGATTGGTTTATTCTTTCCTCTTAATACTTTAGCAACTTCTGATGCTAAACGTCCTAATGTCTTGCCTTCAGCGTCTACTACATACCACTTTCTGTCGATGGTAGCAGGACTAGCCATAAATGTTTTCATGGGTTTTCCTCCTTGATAGATATTCAAATCAATAAAATGCGAACAGTTTCAAGCCTCGTATGTCCGGACGCTGCTCTTTCCTGCTCTGCTTTTCTATATAGTTTAAATGCTCGCCGGGGCTTTTGGCTCACATTTACATACTATCACAGACTTATATATTATATTACCCGGGTCTTTTGTTGTCAAGCAGATTTCTCGTGTAAATCCCCATTTTTCCACCTTTATCCACAGGTTCTGTAAAAAGTGCCATCTGTATCCACAATCAAAATCTATTTTTTGACATATTCAACAAATCAACACAAAAATGATCCTATTCCGTGGTTTATTCGTACTCCAGTCCGATCATTGTCAGTCCGTGTGCAGGAGCCGTCGGTCCTGCCACACTCCGGTCACAGGCATATAAAATCGTCTGCATCTCCTGTGGGGCAAACTCTCCCGCTCCCACCTTTATCAGTGTTCCTGCAATGATCCGCACCATATTATACAAGAACCCATTTCCCGTCACCCGGATCGTGATAATATCCGCTTCTTTCGTGACCGTACATGCATAGATCGTCCGTACGCTGGTTTTCGACTGTGCATTGACCGCACAGAAACTTTTAAAATCATGCTCGCCAACCAGATAATCCGCGGCCTCCTGCATTTTCTCCACATCCAGCGGATAATGATAAAAATATGTATCCAGCCGCCTGGTCGGCATGCGGAACCGCCGGTTTAGTATCCGGTACTCATAGGTCTTTCGGCTTCTGGAAAAACGTGGATGAAAGGTATCCGGCACTTCGCAGGAATCCTGCACCACGATATCTTCCGGCAGCCTCTGGTTTAATGCGTAGCTGATCTTCTCCGCCGGCATACGGGTATCCGTATCAAAAATACAGACGTTTCCCAGAGAATGTACCCCCGCGTCCGTGCGGCTTGCGCCGGTCACGCGGATGTCTTCCCCAAGAAGCGCCTGCAATGCTTCATTTAATTTCTGTTCAATGGTCACACCGTTGGGCTGAATCTGCCAGCCGCTATAGTTGGTTCCGTCATATGCGACGACCATTTTTACTCTCATATTTCTTAATCCTGTTCTGTCAAATTTCCTGTTTTCAGATGATTTATATGCTGCTGCCGGCGGTCACCGTCCTGCTACTGTGGCCAGCGCAACAGCACTCGTGCAACAATCACAAGCACAAGAAATGCAATCAATATCACATAGGCTTTGCGGTCTGTTCCCTGATAGCGCAGCGGTTTCATCTTTGTTCGTCCCTCTCCGCCACTGTAGCAGCGGGCTTCCATGGCCATGGCAAGATCGTCCGCGCGACGGAACGCCGATACAAATAACGGAATCAGAAGCGGCACCATGCTTTTGGCTTTCTGGATCAGATTGCCGTCCTCAAAATCGGCACCACGCGCCATCTGTGCCTTCATGATCTTGTCCGTTTCCTCGATGAGAATCGGAATAAACCGCAGGGCAATGGACATCATCATCGCAATCGCATGCACCGGTATGTGAATCCGGTTCAGCGGAGACAATGCTTTTTCAAGTCCATCGGTCAGCTGGTTTGGCGTCGTGGTCAGTGTCATGAGAGACGTTCCAATGATCAGATAGATCAGCCGGATCGTCATAAGCACCGCATTCATAATACCTGTACTGGTCAGATGAAACGGTCCCCAGTGCCAGTACTCCGTACCGGTCGGTGTAAAGACCAGATTAAACACTGCCGTAATCAAAAGCAGCACCACAATGGCTTTTAACCCTTTTACGATATACGAAAACGGTACTTTTGAAATTTTGATCATAAAAATAAGCATACCGGTTATGATCGCAAATCCCAAAATGCCCTGGAACGTAAACAGCGCAATAATATATATCATTGTCGCAAATAATTTTACACGCGGGTCCAGTTTGTGTACGACAGAATCTGCCGGATAATACTGGCCCAGAGTAATATCTCTTAACATAAATTTCTCCTGTGCTCTGCAAACACTAAATGACGTTTTTCTCCCGAAGTGCCGACAGAATTGTCTGTGCTGCTTCTCTTGCCGTGGTTGCCTGTGTGTCCACAGGAAGTCCCCGTTCCGCAAGTTCGTGTACCAGATACGTCACCTGCGGTGCAGCAAGTCCTACCGCCTCAAGCTCCTTATAATGCGCAAACACCTGCTTCGGCAAAGCATCAAACATCACGGCACCGTGATTCATCACAATGATGCGGTCCACATATTCCGCCACATCTTCCATACTGTGTGATACCAGAAGAATCGTGATGCCAAGTTCCCTGTGCATCTTAGAAACCAGTCCAAGGATTTCATCGCGCCCTGCCGGATCAAGTCCCGCCGTCGGCTCGTCCAGAATCAGCACATCCGGTTTCATTGCCAGTACTCCGGCAATTGCCACACGGCGCTTCTGTCCACCGGACAAATCAAACGGCGGCTGATAAAATAACTCTTCCGGAAACCCGACGTTGCGCAGCGCTTCAAACGCCCGCAGTTCTACATCCCTGCGATCCAGTCCCTGATTCTTCGGTCCAAAACAGACATCCTCAAAACAGGTGGTCTCAAACAGCTGATGATCCGGATACTGGAAAACCAGCCCCACTTTGCTCCGCAGGGCTTTCATATCATACCCTTCATCATAGATGTCCTGCCCATCCACATAGATGCTTCCCGATGATGCCCGCAGCAGTCCGTTCAGCAGCTGAGTCAGAGTCGATTTTCCCGATCCCGTATGACCGATAATTCCGATAAATTCGCCCTGATGAATCTGCAGATTGACATCCTTTAATGCCTGAATCTCATAAGCAGTACCGTCGCTGTATGTGTAATTAATCTTGTCTAAAATGATTTCTGCCATCTTTTTATCTCCTGCCTGTGCGCATATCTTTGTCTAGGCATTTGCCACGGACATAATCGCATCCACCAGCTCTTTCCTCGTAAGGATTCCCTGTGGAATCGGTACGCCCGCGCTGCGCAGTTCATCTGCCACAAGCGTTGCCTGCGGTACATCCAGACGATGTTCTTTCAGCTCGTCCACACGCGAAAAAATATCGCGCGGTGTACCGTCCATCACGATCTTTCCTTTCTCCATGACGTACACATAATCTGCGTCAACCACTTCTTCCATATAATGTGTAATAAGAATGATGGTAACGCCCTTTTTCTTATTCAGATCATGTGCGGTAGCAATAACCTCTTTGCGTCCGTTCGGATCAAGCATCGCTGTCGGCTCATCAAAGACAATGCATTTCGGTTCCATTGCCACAACACCGGCAATTGCAACACGCTGTTTCTGTCCACCGGAAAGTTTATTTGGAGAATGTTTGCGGTATTTTACCATATCCACAGCTTCTAAACTCTGATTGACACGCGTCCAGATTTCTTCTGTCGGCACCCCGATATTTTCGGGACCAAATCCCACATCTTCTTCTACCACACTGGCAATGATCTGATTGTCCGGATTCTGAAATACCATCCCGGCAGTTTTCCGGATCGGAATGGTATTGTCCTCATCGAGTACATCCATTCCATCCACCCAGATCACACCTTCTGTCGGTGTCAGCAACGCATTGATATGTTTGGCAAGTGTCGACTTGCCCGATCCGTTGTGTCCGAGAATGGCAATGAACTGTCCCGCTTTTACATCCAGATTTACATGATCGAGTGCCGTCGTAATAGACTCAACATTGCCTTCCTCATCTCTGCGGAAAAATTCGTGTACAACATTTTTTGCTTTGATAATTCCCATTTTAATCGTCCCAGCTCAGTCTGTGAAGCTGTCCTTCCAGCTTCATATGGTCAAAATCGTTCTGGCGCAGTGCCTCATAAAGCACAATGGCAACAGAATTCGATAAGTTCAAAGAACGGGTTTCCCCGATCATCGGAATACGCACACAGGTATCCGGATTCGCCTTTAAGATTTCTTCCGGAATTCCTGCACTCTCTTTTCCGAACATAATGAAACAGTCCGGTTCATAATGGACATCCGAATACACATGACGTCCTTTTGTTGTCGCATAATAAATTTTTGCACCCGGATTTCTTTTACAGAAATCCTCCCAGTTTTCATATACGGTGACATCAAGATCTTTCCAGTAGTCCATGCCGGCACGCTTTAAATGTTTCTCCGATAAAGAAAAACCAAGCGGCTCAATCAGATGCAGCTTTGTACCGGTTGCGACACAGGTCCTGCCGATATTTCCCGTATTTGCTGGAATTTCCGGCTCATGTAATACAATATTTAACTCTGCCATTTTTAATTCTTAATCTCCCGAATCTCCGTTACAAACTCAGCCACGCGATCCAGTGCAATCCGCAGATCATCCAGGGAATATGCATAGGATATACGAAGGAATCCCTCTCCGCAGGCACCGAACGCCGTACCCGGAACAACCGCAACTTTCTTCGTCTGCAGAAGTTTTGTTGCAAACTCATCACTGGTCATACCCAGATCCTTAATACAAGGGAACGCATAAAATGCTCCAAATGGTTCAAAACAGGAAAGTCCCATCTCTTTGAACCGCTCCAGTACATAACGGCGTCTGCCGTTGTACTCTTCCCGCATCATGGCAACATCTTCATCCCCGTTGCGCAGTGCCTCTACCGCCGCATACTGGCTGGTGGTCGGCGCACACATGATCGCAAACTGATGGATCTTTAACATCTGTTTGATGATTACTTCCGGTCCACATGCATAACCGAGTCTCCATCCGGTCATTGCATGCGATTTGGAAAATCCGTTAATCACGATTGTTCGCTCCCTCATTCCCGGAATGGAGGCAATGGATACATGATTGTCCAGATAGGTCAGTTCCGCATAGATCTCGTCACTCAGGACAAACAGATCATGTTTCTTTACCACTTCTGCAACTGCTTCCAGATCCTTCTTTTCCATAACCGCCCCTGTCGGGTTATTTGGGAAAGGCATAACAAGAAGCTTTGTCTTCGGCGTGATTGCAGCCTCAAGTTCTTCTGCCGTCAGGCGGAATTCGTTCTCTGCCTTCAGTTCAATCGGAACCGGTGTTCCATTTGCCAGTACACAACAAGGCACATAGGATACATAACTTGGCTGCGGAATAAGTACCTCATCTTGCGGATCTAACATGGCACGCATGGCAATATCAATTGCCTCACTGCCTCCGACTGTCACAAGCATCTCCTTGTTATAGTCATAGGAAAGCCCGAATCTCCGGTCAAGATATTTGGAAATCTCAATTTTTAATTCCTTTAAACCTGCATTTGAAGTATAAAAAGTTCTTCCTTTTTCAAGGGAATAAATTCCCTCATCACGAATATGCCACGGTGTATCAAAATCCGGCTCTCCGACGCCGAGAGAAATTGCATCATCCATCTCACTGACAATGTCAAAAAATTTCCGGATACCCGATGGCTCAATGGTTGTAATTGTTTTTGATAATGGATTTCTCATTATGCCATCATAATCCTTTCATCTTTTGCTTTCGGAGCCATAACAGTTCCGTGGTCTTTATATTTCTTTAAAATAAAGTTTGTCTTTGTGCTGAGTACCTGATCCAAGGCAGAAAGCTTATCGGATACAAACTGGGAAATCTCACGAAGTGTCTTCCCCTCCAATGTAACCATCAAGTCAAATCCGCCGGAGATAAGATACACGGAATTTACTTCCGGATAATTGTAAATGCGCTCTGCAACCTTATCAAATCCCATGCCGCGCTGCGGTGTCACACGCACTTCAATCAGTGCAGTTACTTTTTCCACACCGGCTTTGTCCCAGTTAATCAGCGTATGATATCCGCAGATAATTCCCTCCTGCTCCATAGCTTCCAGCTCATTCATGACTGCTGTCTCATCTACACCGAGAATTACGGCCAGCTCCTGTGTATCGATGCGGCTGTTTTTTTCTATAAAAGTTAAAATCTTCTCTCTCATATTTTATTGTTCTCCTAATTACATTTTACCATATTCCATAATTCGTCTGTCTGTGTTGTTTCTAAGAATCTGCGTTCCTCTCCATTGATAAGTACACGGTCATTGCTGTCGATTGTCCTTCCGATAATAACAGCTTCCCCGCCAGCCTGACGGATCGCATGCACCAGTGCATTGCCATCTGCCGCTGCCAGAAGAAGACTGCCTCCCGACAGAAGCTTGTAAGGATTTAAATCAAAAAATTCACAGATTTCTATGGTTTCCTGACGAATTGGTATTTTCTTCAGATCAATTTCCAGTCCGACGCCGGAACACTGCCCCAATTCCCAGAGAGCTCCGAAAACGCCTCCCTCTGAGAGGTCGTGCATTGCAGCAACGCCAGACTTTGCGGCGACTGCGGCCTCCGAACGGATAGAAAGATAATCTATATATTTTGCCGCTTTGTCAAGAAACGGCTGTGCGTATCTGGCCGATAACTCTTCCCGGTGTTCCGTTGCAAGAATCGCTGTTCCTTCCAGCCCGACCCATTTGGTCACAATCACATCCATATCCGGCTGCGCCCCTGCTGCTGTGACAAATAATTCCCTGTCAGCTTCTCCCACTGCCTGAACAATCAGTTGCGGAGAGGTCACTGTCCGAAGAACTTCCGTGTGTCCTCCGAGAACCGGAATCTGCTCTTTCTCACTTACACGGGATACTGCCGAAATCCATGCACGCAGATCATTTTCGCTTGCGGATGTCGGGAGCAGAAGCGTCATCGTAATTCCCAATGGTTTTGCCCCACTGCATACAAGATTATTCAATGCCGCATAAACGCCGGCTTCCGGAAACGTGTCAAATGCACGGCAGGCTTCCGCAGTAACGATCTGCTTTCCCGCAGAAGCATCCACTGCACCGAAATCTATTCCCACTCCCGGTGCCCGGACCGCAGAATTATGAAGTTGTCGGAGAACCGAGCGCTTTAATATCGACTCGGATAATTTTCCTGCTTTCATACTGTTATTTTCTATTCGCTTTCTTTGGACGATTGTGTTTTTTTCGTGGATGTATTTGTTGAAGATGTTGTTTCTTTCTTGGTATCCTGTTTTTTGGAATCTTCCTTCTTTGTATCTTCCTTTTTATTATTTTCATCCTTTTTGGAGGAATCCTCTTTCTTGTTCGTATCGCTCTTGTCTGCGTCCTCCTTTTTATCGGTATCGTCCTTCTTTTCTTCTTCTTTCTGCTCTTCTTCTTTCTTTTGCGCGTTTGTCTTTAAACCGGCTGCCGCACTTCTTACTTTTGCTTCATCCCCGATTGTAATTGCTGCCTTTAAAGCAGAAAGCGTCTCGCTTGTCGCATCTTTGGTTCCAATGGTAATAAGCTTTGGAGTTGCCTGATAATTACTCTTGTTGAACAGATCCCTGCTCTGCTGTTTTCCGTCTACCTTCACAATCTTCCACAACTGCGCAATGCATCCGGACTGTCCGGACTGGGTAACAGAAACCGAACCGGCGGTAAGGGAAGCATCCATTGTAAACTGCACCTTTGGATCTGTCTTTGAAACGGTTTCACTTTCAAACGAAATCTCCCGGTTGGATGGTCTCGTTTCTTTTCCATATACATTAAAATAAATGATACCGCCACTGCAATATCCTTCGATATATACCGGCGCATCCAGATTATTTTTAAACTTCAGATCTTTATAATTTCCGGCAATTGCCGCATCCATGGACGGTTCCACATAATGAACCAGCATGGAATGATTAAAACGCATCGTAATTTCCAGTTCTGCCCGGATAACTGCATTATATAAAGTCGTTGCAACCTGACAGATTCCACCGCCAAACGATTCCACTACCGTTCCGTTCTGATAGGCACCGGCCAGTTCATATCCGTTCTCCTGTGTAAACGGGCTGACCGTTTTTGCCAGATCAAACTCCTCTCCCGGATAAAGGATTGTACCATCTACTTTGCTCACTCCGGTTATGACATTTTTTGCACGTCCTGCACTCGAACTTGCAAAGTTTGTCGTATAAGAACCGATCAGATCCGTAATTTCTGCGAGTTCTTTCTCATCCCCGCGCGGTTCTACCGTCTTTGTTACCAGATCAATCTCATTATTGGAGCCGTCCCAGCCCTGTGCAAGAAAATCATTGATTGCATACACGGAATTTACGACATCCACCTCGACGCCTTCTTTTCCCTTTACAAATTCAAATTTTCCATTGACACGCTTTAATCCATTATCAACAGCCCCGACGGCAAGATCATCTGCGCTCTCATATATCTTTTCGGCCGTCGCCTGTTTGTTTACACTCAGATGCATATCGAGAACCAGTTTTTTCTTTTTGAGATCCTGCAGGGTTTTATACCGGTTGATCAGACTTCCGGCGTGTCCCACCGCCAAAGCTTCCTGCACGGCAGTATCCGCATCCGCGGTCACTCCCATATCTTCCGCAGTCATCTGAATGGAACCGGTTTCTCCTTTCAGCGTAAAAGTTGTATCCATCAGCCCATCCACGTATTCTTCTACCGCAGATATCGCCTGATTTTCTGTCATTCCTCCGACGTTTACATTTCCGATGGAAATTCCATTTTCAATGGTAGTCTCCTCTGCTGCCATCGCTGCCTGTGTATGAGAACCGAGTCCCACCACACAAAAAAGTACTGCTGCAGCCATTCCTAACTTTGTTATCTTCTTCATATTCTTCCTTTAAAATAATTTTAGCGTTACCTTGTATTTTAACATAAACAATCACTTTTTCAAGTGCCGCTACCCATAAATCAGCGCTGAAACCAGTGTTGTAACAACCATTGCAGCGATAACAACCAACGATATGAGTGCAATCAGCTGTCTTTTTCGTTTTGAACCATTAAAATTATACATACTATTCACCTCTTTCGCAAAATCAGTTATAATGAATACACAACAATATCAGAAAGGATTTCCATTATGTTTGTATTTCTTGCTATTTTTATCGTTTTTCTGCTGTATATTAACTTTTTGATGCATAAAAATAAACGCGCCCAGGAAAATCTCGAAAAACAGTTCTGGGACCGGGAGCACAGTGCGAATTTCACACGCAAAAAAGATATCAGCAATCTTAATTATCTTATCATAACAGAAGATAAAATACCACAAAACCTTACGACCGATGCCAAAAAATCACTGGAAACACTATGCGGTCAGAAAATGCTGAATCTTTCTTCCATGAGTAACACCGACCTGAAACTTGAATATGGTGTTGCAAACCTGGATGAACTCAGCGCATGTGATGACCGTTTTTCCACATTTGAACGAAATGCTGCCATCTATGCCCAGGAACTGAGTGATGCCGGATATACCGATCAGGCACGCCAGCTGCTGGAATTTGCAGTTTCCTGTCATGTCGATAACAGCAGCATCTACACACAGCTGGCAGCCATCTATCAGACCGGGGGCAATCTCTCCGGAATCTTGCAGCTGCAGGAAGCAGCTGCGCAGCTTGCGCCGTTTCCGCAAAAAATCATTCTGGAAAAACTTAAAAGTTTCCAGCCCTGATCTTATCCTGCAGCCGGGAGGCTTCACTGCGTGTAAGAGTCTCCCAGCTGATACTGTCTTTCCTTCCATATTGTTCCATCAGTTCCCTGAGCCGTTCTTTCTGATGCTCCGTTGCCGGCGTCTGTCTCTTTGCCTTATACACCAGAGGTTTCGGGACAAACAGTTCCATGGAAGCACCTTCTATGGATTTTAAATTTTCAAATACCTTATAGGTTTCTACTGCATCATCCAGTGCCCGGTGTGCATGTTCCCGTTCAATCTGAAAATATTCGCACAGGCTTTCCAGTTTTTTCGACTGTGCCCCCGGAAGGAGTGCCCGCGCAATCCGCAGGGTATCACAGGCCGACAATTCCAGTGGAATTTTCTGATTGACGGCCCACTGCTTCAGAAAACTGTAATCAAAAATCAGATTATGTCCCACAAGAATATCATCCCCGATAAATTGCAGAAGTTCCTGCATTGCCACATTCTCTTCTTTCCCCAAAGCCGCCATTTCATCTGTAATCCCGGTCAGCTGTACTACCGTTTCCGGAATTGACATTCCCGGACGCACGAGAGTTCCATATGTATCTGCAATCTCTCCGTTCCGTACACGAACCGCCCCGATTTCTATTACTTTGTCCCTTTTCGGAGCCAGTCCCGTCATCTCCAGATCAAGAACCGTATAATCCATTTTATGCACCTGCCTTACGCTTTCATACATGTTTATTATACACATATAAGAAAAGAAAACCAGCCAGAATATGGCCGGTTTTCTTCCACAATAACGCTCTTTATAAAATTCTTCCAAATAATACATCCAGTCCTGCCACCCACAGCAACAGTGCGCCAACGATATATACTTTGGTTTTTGCTTCATATCCGACACGGTATCCGGTATAGATGCCGCCGATCACAAATGCAACGGTACATACAACAATCATGATCAGAATCATAAGCACATTCGTTTCCAGAAATCCAAATGCAATTCCCGTAAGCAGCGTGTAAATTCCACTGATACATGCCATGCGGACAAATCTCCGGATTCCAAGATGATGTTCCAGATGTTCTTCCACATGTTCGTTTCGGATTGCTTTTACCATCAGCCGGATGCCAAGAATCATAAAAATCACCATGGATATAATCTGTCCCAGCAGCTTTTCGTCCGGCACCGACCGGTAATGGCAGAACAGGGAGGACAAAAAATGCCCCAGATATAACGTAATCAGCTGTGCCAGCGCAACGATTCCACAGATCACTGTCAGATTTTTTTTATTTATTTTTGCAACCAGTGATCCCTGACATTCCATTGCTGCGAAAATATCCAGAGATACCCCTGCTATTATCAGCAGGTTTTCCATCCAGTTCATCCTTTTTCCTCCGACCATCAAAATTATTTGTTATTTTCACTGTCTGCCTTGATCGCATCCTGTTTATAAATAAATTTTACGCTTCCGTTTACACCGTCTGCAACCTTTGTAAATGTCTGGTAATCCTCACCCGCATCAAGCATTGCCTGCAGTTTGTCGGTCAGCGGTTTGATATCTCCGTTATAGCTGTTCGCAATCTTGGAAATACCCTTCTCGTCGAATTCTACCATGCCAACTGCCAGCGTATGGGACCCGTCATCCAGTTTATCTACACCGGACACAATCTTTACCGTGGCATCGTTGAGTGCCTTGATTCCCTTCGTCAGTGTTGGAACTGCGTCTGCCAGAGACTGTGTTCCCTTACTGAGTGCTGCGGAACCGGTAACCAGACTGTAACCGTTTTCCTGTACTGCTTCAATCTGCTGTGCAATTGTAGCCTTTGCACTCTCTGCTCCTGTAACAGCGGCTGCACTTGCTGCCTGTACGGCCACATTCTGACATGCTCCTGCCAGCTGTGTAGCCAGTGTCTTTAAGCTGCTCTCCACACCGTCTGTCACCTGCTCATTGTTTCTTCCTGCTGCAAGCTGTGCCTTGATTGTGCTCTGTGTCTTGTGAAAGAGTGTGTCCTTTGCCCCACTCTTTGCATACAGCAGTTCCGCAAGCTGTGCACTTGTCATACCATCCGATACGGCATACATAACCGTTGACGTCTGATCGTTTGCCTGTGCGCCCTTTGCCCACGCTGCTTTAATGCCGGCAGCCGCCTGATCTGCAGTAAGTTTGCTGTCTGCCGCCTGTCCTGCAGCTTTCAGCAATACCTGTCTTACCACTTCATTATACACGGTTTCTGCTGCATTTGCACTATAAGCGCCATCATAAAGAGAAGTAAATAATGCGCCATCCGTTGTGCTGCCATCTTTTCCTGTGCTGTAACGGAGTGCGGCATAGATCTGCTTTGCGACTTCCTGCGTTTTTCCGTTTGCAAACTCTTTTGCCACCGTCTCGGAAGCGGTCTTTGACGCTGCCTGTTTCTCTGTATCACTCATCTTTGTATTTAACGCTTTATCAAGTGTCTGGATTCCCTTGCTGATGGATTCTGCGCTGGTGTTTAATGTCTCCACACCTTTGCCCAGATCTCCGCTCTTTGAATTCAGCTCATTCATGCCGCTTGCATAATCCGCAAGATTTTTCTGTAACGTGTCCAGTCCATCGGATAATTCTTTTGATCCGTCTTTTAACTTGCTGCTTGCATCCAGCATGTCATCAATCATATCATCCAGAGAAGAAGAATCCCCGCTCTTCATGGAAATCATACTTCCGGCATTTGCCACGATCGTCATTGCCGTATCCAGCTTGAAATCTTTTACATCGGCAGTCACTTCGAAATCTTCCGGAAGTTCCAGATCATCGATGAAATCAGAATCTTTCACATTCAGACTTTCTTTGATTCCCGGCAATGCATCTGTCTCTTATACACATCTCCGAGCCCACGAGACTACGCTGCATCTCG
>ENA-OZHH01000742-OZHH01000742.1-human-gut-metagenome-genome-assembly--contig:-NODE-742-length-17957-cov-5.732544_pt1 | contig 17957 bp, 13 predicted proteins | sample MGYA00244045_ERZ653684 | MGnify/ENA primary metagenome ERZ653684 (study PRJEB26926, sample SAMN06165264) | human gut metagenome | biome: ENVO:00009003; feature: ENVO:2100002; material: ENVO:00002003... | reverse complement strand
GATGTGTATAAGAGACAGCTTTGGTGCCGCGGCGCGCACGCCGCTCCCCCTCCCGCGCTAGCGCGGGAAAAAGGATGCAGCGCTGCCGCGCTGCGATTGAATCCCCTGCGCCCTATGGGCGCAAAAAAGGAGCAGCCCTTTCGGGCTGCATAAACTCCCCGCGCCCTTTGGGCGCGAAAAAAGCCACGCTTGCGCGCGGCAATAAAAAAAGGAGCCTCTTTCGAGGCTCCTTTTTCAGTGGCATCAGCCATTATATCCAAAGAAATTATTGAAGAAATCCCAGGGATTGGAGTAGTAGCCGTTGCCGCCATTGCCGTACCCGCCGTTGCCGTAACCGCCGTTACCATTGTAGCTGTTGTCGGTGCTCTGGTCGGGGGAACTCGTCTCCGCCGATTCGGGCACGGCGTCGAAGGTAAGCTCTACTTCGATCGTCTTGCCCTCGCGGTAGATCGTCAGCGTCACGGTGTCGCCCGCACGGTAGGACTTCTTCGCAGCGTTCAGGTCGGTCATGTCGCTGATCGTCGTGTCATCGATCTTCGTGATAACGTCGCCCAGCTTAAGCCCCGCCTTGGCGGCGGCGCTGTCCGGGTCAACGGAGCAGACGAAGACACCCTCGGTCACATCGTAGCGGTACTGCTGCGCCATCTGCGCGGTCATGTTCTGCGGCACGAAGCCCATGTAGGCTTTGTCGGTCACATAGCCGTCGGTCATGATGTCCTCGACCATGGCGACCACATCGTTGATGGGGATGGCAAAGCCGATGCCCTCTACGGTGGTGTTGGAGTAGCTCGAATACTTGGCCGATACGATGCCGATGACCTCACCGTAGCTGTTGAAGAGCGGGCCGCCAGAGTTGCCGGGGTTGATGGAGCAGTCGACCTGAATCATGTTAAAGGGCGTGCCGTCAACATTGATGGCGCGGTTCACGCAGGAGACGATGCCTTCGCTCATCGAGAACGTCAGCTCGCCGAGGGGATTGCCGACAGCGGCGACGGATTCGCCGATGGCGACCTTGCTCGAATCGCCCAGCACCACGGGCGTCGCGCCCGTCACGTCGATCTTGAGCACGGCGATATCATAGTCCTCGTCGCTGCCGATGACCTTCGCGTCGTAGCTCTCGCCGTTGTAGAGCGTCACGCTCACGCTGCTCGCGCCGGAAACAACATGATGGTTCGTGAGAATGTAGCCGTCCTCCGTGATGAAAAAGCCCGTGCCGCTGGCGGCGGTCTCGACCTGCTGGCCGAAGTAGTTCGTGGTGGCGGAGACGTTGATGGACACCACGCTGTTGACGTTCGAGGCATAGACCTCCGACATCGACATCTGCGTCTTGCCGTCGACCTTGACGGTCTGCACCTGCGCGACCTCGCGGTCGCTGACCTGAACGCTCGTCTTGTTGACCTTGGTCGTCGCGCCGCTCACGCCTGCGCCGATGAAGCCGCCGACGAGCGCGCACACCAGCGCCAGCGCCACGATCTTGCCGGAAAGACCGCTGCCGCCCTTTTTCTTCGGGCTGCCGCCGGGATTCTTATCCCACGGGTCCTCGGCGTAGTTCTTCGTGTCAATCGGGGCGTTGGGGTTCTGCTCGTCGCCCTTGCGATAGCTGTAGTGATACAGGTTGTTTTCGTCTTCGTACATGATGATGACCTCCTATGGACTGAGACCCTTGCTTGCAGCCTCTTTGCTTTCGATGGTGTTATCATAGGGCATATTTATGTATATTTCTTGAACGCTATTTGACGATTTCTTAAATTCCCGATGACTTTTTTAAGAATCTGTGATAATCGCGCGATTCCCCTTGCGCTTTCCTTTCCGTCATAATAAAATGAAACGCGACTTGAGAAAAAGGAGGCGGCGCACATGCTTCGCATCGACAATCTGAAGCTCCCCGTGGGGGCAAAGGAAGACAAGCTGCGCGCGGCCTGCGCGCACGCGCTGCGCGTGAGCGAGGAGGCGCTTGTTTCCGTTCATCTCCTGCGCCGCTCCATCGACGCGCGCGAGGGCGTGAAGCTCGTCTGCTCCTGCGCGGTCGAGGTCAAAAACGAATCCGGCGTTCTAAAGCGCTGCAAGAATAAAAATGTGCAGCCCTACGCGCCGAAGAAATATACGCCGCCCGCGCCTGTTTCAGCGCCGGAGGTCTCCCCTGTCGTTATCGGCGCGGGGCCCGCGGGCCTTTTCTGCGCGCTGCTGCTGGCCCGCTGCGGCGCAAGACCTATCTTATTAGAGCGCGGGCGCGCGGTCGAGCAGCGAAAGCGCGATGTCGAGCACTTCTGGCGCACGGGCGAGCTTGATCTGACCTCGAACGTGCAATTTGGCGAAGGCGGCGCGGGCGCATTTTCCGACGGCAAGCTCAACACCGGCACAAAGGACCTGCGCCACGGCTATATTTTAGAGGAGTTCGTCCGCTTCGGCGCGAGCGAGGATATTTTAGTCGATGCCAAGCCTCATGTCGGCACCGACAAATTATATGTGGTGCTGCAAAACCTCCGCCGCGAGATCATCGACCGCGGCGGCGAAGTTCGGTTTTCCCACAAGGTTGTGGATGTCGAGCAGAACAGCGGCAGCGTCACGGCGCTGCGCGTGAGCGCCCCCGAGGGGGAGTATACGCTGCCCACAAAGCACGTCGTGCTCGCGCCCGGCCACAGCGCGCGCGATACGTTCGAAATGCTGCAAAAGCGCGGCGTGCCGATGGAGCCCAAGCCCTTTGCCGTCGGCGTGCGCATCGAGCACCGCCAGCGCGACATGGACTTAGCGCAATATAAGGAGGCGGCGGGCACGCCCGGCCTCCCACCCACGTCGTACAAGCTCTCCTGCCACACGGAAAAGGGGCGCGGCGTGTTCTCGTTCTGCGTCTGCCCCGGCGGCGAGGTCGTCGCCGCCGCGTCGGAGGAAAAGCGCGTCGTGACAAACGGTATGAGCGAATTTGCGCGCGACGGCGAGAACATCAACGGCGGACTTTTGGTCTCCGTTACGCCGGAGGATTTCCCGTCCGGCGATACCCTCGCGGGCGTCCAGTTCCAGCGCGAGCTGGAGGACGCGGCCTATCGCCTTGGCGGTGGAAATTACGCCGCCCCCGCCCAGCGGGTCGAAGATTTTCTCAAGCATCGCCCGTCAACGGGAGCGGGAAAGGTCGTGCCGACCTATCTTCCCTCCGTCCGCTGGTGCGACCTGCACGGATGTCTCCCGCCCTTTGTGTGCGAGGCGCTCGAGGAGGGCCTTCCGATGCTGGGGCGGAAATTAAGGGGCTTCGATGCGCCCGACGCCGTTTTGACGGCGGTGGAGACGCGCTCTTCGTCGCCTGTGCGCATCGTGCGCGACAACTTGAGTTTTCAATCCGCCCTGCGCGGTCTATATCCCTGCGGCGAGGGCGCGGGCTACGCTGGCGGCATCATGAGTGCCGCGGCCGACGGCCTGCGCGTCGCAGAAATGATTTTGGAGGAATTGAACCATGAATGAAAAAATCGGCGTCATCATCGACTTCCTGACTCCGGCATACGAAAAGACGCTGCGCGACACCGCCGCACGCTGCGGCTACGACATCGTCTTCTTCCCCTCGTCCAAGGCGGCGGAGGGCAATGTGGACGACTGCACGATCCTCTACGGCCATCCGTCCCAGCGCGTTATCGCGGGCGCACGCAATCTCAAGTGGTACGCGAGCTGCTGGGCGGGCGTGGACCGCTTCTGCCGCGACGACCTGTATCAGAATCCCGACTGCCTGCTCACGAACGCCTCGGGCGCTTACGGCACGACGATCGCCGAGCATTCTGTCATGGTCTCGCTGATGCTGCTGCGCCGCCAGATGGAATACACCGAGATCATCCGCGAGGGCGGCTGGCGCGTGCTCCCGGGCGGCATTCACTCGCTCCACGGCGCGCGCGTCACGTGCCTTGGCACGGGCGACATCGGCACGGAATTTGCCCGCCGCGTGCGCGCATTTCATCCCGCGAGCCTGACCGGCGTCAGCCGCAGCGGCCGCGCGAACGCGGACTTTGACGCCGTTCATCCCGTCACGGAGCTCGATCAGCTCCTGCCCGAGACTGACCTTCTCTTCATGTCTCTCCCCTCGGTGAGCGACACGGTGAACATCCTGAACGCAGACCGCATGGCGCTGCTCCCGAAAGGCGCTTACGTCATCAACGTTGGCCGCGGCACGGCTATCGATCAGGACGCGCTGATCAAAGCGCTGGATTCCGGGCACCTCGCCGGTGCGGCGCTCGACGTCGTCGTGCCCGAACCGCTGCCTGCGGATCATCCGCTGCGCAAGGCCAAGAACCTCCTGCTCACGCCGCACGTCGCGGGCAACATGACGCTCGGCTACACCTGCGAGCGCAACGTGCAGCTCTTCTGCGAAAATCTGGAAAATTACGCCGCGGGCCGCCCGATGCATCACCTCGTCGACCGCAGAAAGGGCTATTAAACCGCGTCGCGTTCCGCCGCTTTGCGGCGGGCGCAGCACATAAAAAGGCAGCAATATGAAAAATTCCCGCATCAAAAACGGTATCATGCGCATTGTGCAGGGTATCATCATCGGCGCGGGCGCGATTTTGCCGGGCATCTCCGGCGGCGTGCTCGCAGTCGTATTCGGCATCTACCGCCCCGCGATGGAGCTGCTCACGCACCCCAGGCGCGCGCTTCAACGCTACTGGCGGATGCTGCTCGCCGTCGGCATCGGCTGGGCGATCGGCTTTTTGGGCGGCGGCAGCGTGATCCTTGCGCTGTTTCACCAGTCGGAAACCGTCGCCACGTGCCTCTTCATCGGGCTCATCCTCGGCACGCTGCCCGACCTCTGGCACGAGGCGGGCACGCAGGGGCGCGGCAACGGTTCGTACATCTCGCTGATCGTCAGCTTCCTCGCCCTGTTCGGCGCGCTGATGGCCGTCAAGTTCAGTTCATTTGCCGAGATGCCCGCAAACTTCTGGGGCTTTCTCTTCTGCGGTGTGCTGTGGGGATTCAGCTTCATCATCCCGGGGATGACGTCGTCGTCCATCCTGATGGCGGTCGGCCTTCTCACGCCGCTGATCGACGGCATTGCCCAGCTTGATTTCACCGTGCTCGTCCCCTGGGGGCTTGGCATGGTCGGCGTGATGGCGCTGTTTGCCCGCATTGTGAGCAGGCTTTTCGACACGCACTACTCCATCGCTTATCACGCCGTCATCGGCATCGTGCTTGCCTCCACGATCATTATCATTCCGACGGACTTTGCCTCGACAGCGGAGATGGTCTGGGGCGTCGCGTGCGCCATTCTCGGCGCGGTGCTCGCGTATTTTGGCAGCAAGCTCCAGCCGCAGGAGGACGCGGAGATTGAGGCGAAATAAAAGCAGATACAAAAAGCTGACGGTCAAAAGATCGTCAGCTTTTTACGGTATCATCATTTGTGAGCGCTTCGCTTTTGCGCTTGCGCTTGTAGTGGTACATCGTCCGGTCGGCGCGTTTGATCGCATCCTCTACGCTGCCGAGCACCGGATTGAAGCACGCATAGCCGACCGACACGTGCGGCAGGCGCTCGTTTTTTACTCGCCGTGCCGTCAGCTCGCGCAGGAATTCCAAAAGATACTTTTCCGCCGCCGTGTCGGAGATTTGCGCGATGACGCAGAATTCGTCGCCGCCGATGCGGTAGCAGTAGCCGACCTTGGAGAACACGGCGTAGATCGTGCTGCCGACCTCGGCAAGCACCGCGTCGCCCACGCCATGGCCAAAGGTGTCGTTGACGGACTTGAACTCGTCCACGTCGAAATAGTAGATGACTGCGTGCCCGCGCAACGAGGCGAGACGGCTCTCATAGCTGCGGCGGTTCAGAAGATGGGTCAGCGCGTCGATTTTCTGCGTGAGCTCGGAATACAGGATGTAAATCATCAGAACATCGACCGCTGAGCACGCCCACATGATGCGCACTCCGGCACCGTACTGGAGGAACAGCCCACAGAAGAAAAAGACCGGCAGGACGATAACAAGCGCCCGATACAGGCCATAATGGTGCGAACTCTCGCTCAGCAGCTGACCAATGAACAGCAGAACGCCGCTGGCATAGGCCAGCACGTAGACCCAGTAAAACGTTTCGTGATGATAAACGTTTTGTGCGTCGACCGAGAAGATGAAGCCGAAGAAAGCCGACAGCACCTCGAGCCCCGCGTGGACGCCGATGAGGGTATAAATGAGCTTTTTATGCTTGAGCGGCGTCATCAGGTCGCTGCAAAGCACAGTGATGACCGGCGCTGTGGACAGCTCGATGGTCTTAACGAGGATGTGCAGCGTCCGCAGCGACGGGTCGGCTCCGTCCATCCAAACGCCGAACCATTCCGATACCATGCTTGCGATCACCAGTACGGAGATCGTGTAAACCATCTGCTTTTTGTCATGCTCCATCAGCTCATTGCCGCTCACGAGCATGTCCATGATAATCATAATAAAGACCGAAAGGAAGATGATAGTCGAGTAGAAATCCGACATGGCGCGAACCTTCCGTTCTGATAGTTATATTCTTACCATATCACCGTTGAGAAAGACTGCAACTAAAACTAAAAAACGTCAATCCTGTCGTTTTCCCAAAATTCACACAGAATCTGACAGCAATTCGCTGTACTGCGCAAGGCTCTGCGTGGCGAGTTGCTGCATCGTCGACCAGTCCGCCGCGCCCGCACTTCCCTGCACCGCCACGGTGCGAAAACCCGCGTCCTTCGCGTTTTGGATCGCCGCAAGCGAGCCGGAAAAGACGATCGTATCGTCCTTTTGCGAGTGCAGGCGCTTCATCGCGCGCTCGAACATCGTGCCGCTGTCCGCCTTGCAGAGCGCGACGGATTCTGTCAGCACGAAGCGGAAATACGAGTGAAGCCCCGCCCTTTCGAGCGCTTTTTGCGCGTCCTCCGCGCTGAGCGCCGTCACCGCGCCGAGCCACACGCCCTCCATCTTAAAAAGTGAAAGCGCCTTGTCGAGTCCCTCGCGCGCCGCGCCGTCGGGGGTGAAGAGGGTATCGCCCAGTGTAAAGATTGCGCTTTGCAGCCGCATATTCGGTTCCTCCTGCGTTTGAATGATGATTGCCTCTTATTATAATGCGCCCCGCCGTCATTTGCAATCGCGGCGAAGAAGAATATCCTATGCAGTGCGATTCTGTATAAATTTACGGATGCATTCACAAAAGGATCTGAAAGACGGGGGCTTGACGCACTGCTTTGTGAAAAATGATGAACAAAAATACAGATTCAACGCTGAAATTTGGCGGGATTAGGTATGAATATTCCCTTGACTATGTATTTTTATTGAGTTACACTAAACGCATCAACTTTCCGCCGCTGTGTGTGGCGGCATAAGACCACTCTGGAGGACGAAAACCATGAAACATTATCCAAACTCTGTCAGCAAAGCGCTCGCGCTGCTGATGGCCCTGGTAATGACGCTCTCGCTCGCGGTCACGTCCGCGTTTGCCGTCAGCTACCAGGACATGAACCCCAAGGACGATGCGCTGCTGGGAACGAAATTCCCGGTCGACGCGACGATCACCCTTGTCACCGATGAAAACGGCAAGGACGTGTCCCTCTCCATCCCCGTGTCCGGCATGACGAAGGATGCGCTCGCTGCGGCCGTCAGCACCGGTACCGTTTCGCTCTCGCTCGAACGCGACGATTCCCGCCCCTACGTCAACGAGGAGCTGTTCCCCTACGCTTACGCGGGCGGCTCTCTGAATGACTGGCTGACCGAGGGCGACGAGCGCCAGTTCACGGACATCAAGCTCTCCGCAAGCGAGAAAAACGGCAAGACCGTCCTCGACGTGAGCTTCCACGTGAATAACTACTTCTACTCCACCAACCGCAGAACCGGCGTGACCAGCGTCGACTACAGCGTGCCCCACACCAACGGCGGCTACTACATCGACCTGTGCGGCTACTTTGATCTCGTCGCCAAAAACAGCGGCAAGGATCTCGGCTCCGTGAGCGTCAAAGTTGCGCCATATGAAAACTTCAACACCATGTGGGAGATCTACAAGGAGCTCGATACGATCGTGGCAAACGGCACGAAAAACGGTCTCTACGTGGAAGAATTCTCCATGGGCCAGTCCACCGCGGGCCGTGATATGCCCTATCTCATCGTGGCCGACTCCAAGGCGAGCGTGAGCAAGTGGCTCGCCCTGACCGAGCAGGCCGAGACCGATCCCGATGCCGTGCTCGCCCAGATCAAGTCCGGCGCGCTCGACGATATCCGCGTGCCCGTGATGTATTCCAACATCCACTCCAACGAGGTCGCCGCCACCGATGGCGTGCTCGACTTCGCCAAGATGATCACGAGCGAAAAGACCATCGACTACAAGACGCTCAATGGCTTCACCGCCGCGGGCGAAAAAGAGCTCAAGGAAGAGATGGGCCCTGTGGGCGCGGAGGGCAGCGTCGCCATCCCCGACCTCGTCAAGGATAAGGCCAGCTACTTAGGTTACCTGACGGCCGACAACAACGGCAAGTCCGGCAAGGTCGACCTTGAAAAGTATTACACCGTGAAGAGCAACACTGTGAACGTCAAGGACGAGCTTTTGTCCGACGTGTTCTTCATCCTTGTCCCCGAGGAGAATGTCGACGGACGTACTTACCTGACGAGACATTCCACCAATGGCTATGACCTCAACCGCGACAACTCCTTCCAGACCACGAGCGAGACGGCCAACATGCAGCAGCTCATCGGCACGTTCAACCCAATGTCGCTTGCCGAGTTCCACGGCCGCGTGCAGGCCTTCCAGTGCGAGCCCTGCGATCCCCCGCACGAGCCGAACTTTGAGTACGACCTGCTCGCCGAGCACCTCATCACCGGCGGCGAGGCGCTGGGCATCGCGGCGGTCGCCAACAACGATGGTTACAACAGCTATGTCATCCCCCAGCGCGATTACCTGAGCTACACCGGCAACGGCACTGAGACCTACTGGGAAGACCCGTGGGACGATATGTCCACGAGCTACACTCCCCAGTTTGCTATGCTGCAGGGCACCGTTGCCTATACCGTTGAGCTGCCCGCCTACAACGATGATACCGCTCAGGCGGCGCAGTACGGTATCCTCGGCAACGCCGCCTATGTTGCCGCCGAAAAGCTTTCCTACCTTGCATCTCAGGTCACGATCTTCCAGCGCGGCGTGAAGAATCTAAACTCCGACGCGTATGAGCTCGTCGGCCAGTGGTTGTGCGACCAGAACGACGTCGAGGGCGCGGAGATGGACGTCTTCCGTCCCGAGTACAACGGCACGGGCCAGAACGGCAATTTCTATCCCGAGTGCTACATCATCCCGCTTGACGGCGAAAATCAGACCAACCTCCAGGCCGCCTCCGACATGATGGAGTGGCTCACGAGAAACGACGTCAAGGTCAACGTGACCGAAAAGGAATTCACCTATGACGGCGTTACCTACCCCGCCGGTACGATGATCGTCTCGATGTATCAGGCCAAGCGTTCTGTCGCCAACGGCGCGCTGTATGACGGCACGCTCATCAACGGCTGGACGATCCTCTACTCCGAGGGCATCACCTCCTTCAATGAAACGCGCGGCTTCGACATGGTCACCGTGGCCGAGCCCGCCGCCTACAAGAGCATCTCCGCCGTCTGCGGCGACGCGATGGATCACGACGACGCCCTCGCTTACACCAAGGCGCTGACCTCCTACTTCACAGGTGACAAGAACAAAGACGTCATCCTCTCCAATGCCTCCGAAGACTCCACCGCCGCCGTCAACGAGCTCCTAAAGGCCGGCAAGACCGTCGGCATGGTCACGAGCGGCGACCACATGGGCGATTTCATCTGCTCCTACGCCGACTATCAGACCGTCGCGGGCAAGTATCTGCTCTCTGCCACGGGCGTCGACAAGACGAGCGTGAAGGCGAAGATCATCACCAAGTCCCCGACCGTCTACGTCCCCGGCACGCCTGCTGAAAGCGAGAAGGGATTTGTCTACGCGCCGCAGATCAGCCAGAGCGCCGGCTGGAACTATGATACCGCCGCGATGAACCTCATGGGCTTCACCACGACCTCCGACGTGACCAAGGCGGACGCCGCCGCAGGTGCGGCGAAGCTCGACGCCGCGGCGAAGACCGCCGTGAAGAACGGCCTTCCCTACATCGGCTACGGCTACTCCGTCGCCTCGAACGCCTCAGACCTCATCCCCGGCGCTGCATATACCGAGCTGGACGGCGCGATGGACTGCCTGACCCCCGTTGTCTATCCCAACAAGACCCTTGTGAACGCGAGCTACATTGCTGACGGCGACGATATCCTCTATGCCTACGGTCTCGGCTTCTTCTCCGCCGTTCCCACGGGCGCGACGGTGCTCGTCAAGAGCGACAAGACCAAGACGCCCACCGAGGGCTTCATCCCCACGAACACCGCCGAGCGCGCCGCGGGCTTCAAGGCCTACATGAACGGCGGCGTGCAGGGCTTTGCCTACAAGGAAAACGGCATGAACGTTGTCCTCTTTGCAAACTCCCTGACCAACAAGGTCCACCAGAGAGACGAGTATGCCTACCTCAGCAACTTCCTCTTCTCCTCCGTCCTGAGCGACAAGAACTACGACGGCTCGGCCGCCCTGCCCTTCACCGACGTTGCGGACGACGCCTACTATGCCGACGCCGTTGTCTGGGCCGTTGCGAAGAACATCACCTCCGGCGCGACCGCCACGACCTTTGCGCCGAACGCGGGCTGCACGCGCGGCCAGATGGTCACCTTCCTGTGGAGAGCCAACGGCAGCCCCGAGCCGAAGTCCATGACCACGTCCTTCACCGACGTGAAGAGCGGCGCGTACTACGAAAAGGCCGTTGCGTGGGCGGTGGAAAACAACGTGACCACCGGCACGAGCAGCACGACCTTCTCCCCGGATGCTTCCGTCACGCGCGCACAGGCTGTCACCTTCCAGTGGAGAGCGGCCGGCGCACCGGCGGCTGAGGGCACGAACGCCTTTGCCGATGTGAGCGCGAGCGCCTTCTACGCCCCCGCCGTGCAGTGGGCCGTCAACGCGGGCGTGACCACCGGCACGAGCGACACCACCTTCTCCCCGAACAGCAACTGCCTGCGTGCGCAGATCGTTTCCTTCCTCTACCGCGCCGCCAAGTAAGCGGCCACTATCTGATGAAAAAAGAGGGAACGGTTTTTCCGTTCCCTCTTTTTGTTTTTCCCGAGAAAGACACGATGTCTTTCCTTTTGCCGAAAACAAGAAAAAACCCTTGAAATCATAGCGATTTCAAGGGTTTTGGTGGAGACTGCTGGACTCGAACCAGTGACCTCCTGCGTGTGAAGCAGGCGCTCTAACCAGCTGAGCTAAGCCTCCAACTGTGGTGACCCGTACGGGATTCGAACCCATGTTACAGCCGTGAAAGGGCCGTGTCTTAACCACTTGACCAACGGGCCATATGAGACACGGGATGCTTTCGCATCCCGTGCATCTGGTAGCGGCACCTGGATTTGAACCGGGGACACTGCGGGTATGAACCGCATGCTCTAGCCAGCTGAGCTATGCCGCCAAATATTCCTGCTCGACAGGACAGAAGCTACTATACCAAATAAGATAGCCTTTTGTCAATAGCTTGTCCAAAAATTTTTGCGATTTTCCAAAATCGGGGAGAGGACCGCGCCCTCTCCCCTGCTTTTCATCAGCGAACGATGTTTTTCCCCTCTGACCAGACGGAGACGATGTTGTGCCGGTGCATCATGTAGATCGCGCGCTCGAAGCGCTCGCGCACCGAGAGCGGATGCGCGGCCTCGGTAAAGTCGGAGTCGTCGACGACAATGGCGTGGATATAGTCGCCGGGGACAAATCCGCCGTGCCCGCCGAAATACTCGTGTCCTGCGCTGGAGCCGAGGTAGTAGCCCTCCTCGACGGTCAGAAATTCGTCCTTTCCGTCGCTCTGCATGTGGCGGAACTTCGACGCGCGGATGGACATGGTGATGACCTTGTTCATCGCCAGCAGCGCGCCGCCTGCGATATCCGACCCGAGCGTGACGAGGTTGCCCTCGCGCAGCAGCGCCCGCACGGGCGCGACGCCCGAGCAGATGTTGATATTCGACCCCGCGCAGTGCGCCGTGACGACGCCATGCTCGCGCATGGCCTCGCGCTCGCGCTCGTCGGAGTGGACGCAGTGCGCCATGACGGTATGGTCCTTCCACAGCCCCGCGCGGTCGTAGCTCTCCCAATATTGCGCGCAGTCGGGGCAGAGCTCTTTGACCCACGCGATCTCACCCTTATTTTCAGACAGGTGCGATTGGACGTACAGCCCGCGCTCCGCGGCGAGCTTGCCGAGCCAGCTCATCAGCTCGTCGGTGCATGATGGGGTGAAGCGCGGCGTCAGGATGGGCTTGACGGTCTGGAAGCGCCCGCACGCGTCCAGCCAGCGCAGCGTTTCGCGCTTGGACTGCTCGGTCGTCTCCTGAAGCTCGGGGCTGCCGTTGCGGTCCATGTTGACCTTGCCGACATAGCCCGTGACGCCCGCCTTTTCGAGCTCTTCCATCAAAATGAGCGTCGCGTCCGTGTGGAGGGAGGAAAACATGCAAACGCGCGTCGTGCCGCTCGTGATGAGGTCGCTCGCGAGCTTTTTGTAAATGCGGCGGGCGTAGTCGCTGTCTTCAAAGCGCGCCTCGGTCTTGAACGTGTAGGTGTTGAGCCAGTCGATCAGCGGCAGGTCCATGCCCATGCCGAGCATGGGGTACTGCGGTGCGTGCAGGTGCATGTCGACAAAAGACGGCATGATGAGGCTATCACCGTAGTCGATGACTTCCGCGTCGGCGTTCTGCGGCACGGCCTTTTCAACGCTTTGGATGCTGCCGTCGTCATGCAGGACGAGGCAGCCGTGCTCGACGATCTCGAGCTTGCCGAGCGCCGGTGCGGAAACGAGATTGCCCTTGAGGATCTTCATATCAGTCACTCCTGTTTTAGCTTTGTGCAAAAGAAAAAGCGCCCCGCCCGGGGACTTCTCCCCCGGCTGAGCACCCATAGCAGAGCCTTTCGGCGGCTCCGTAGAAACTTTCGCGCCATGTAAGCGAAACTATATGAGTTTTTCTCCGCTGCCATCACCATACCACGCGAAAGCGAAAATTGCAAGCGAAAAGCGGCGGGCGCGCTATGTCATATCGGCGCAAGTGCGCACATAGGATTGTCCCAAGAGGTGAATCACGATGCAAAAGAAACGGACAGGACGGATGCTGTGTTCGCTCGCGCTCTCGGCGGTGACGCTCTGGGGCGTGAGCGTCACGGCGCCGGCGAAGAACGCGCGCGATGCGCTCCGCTCGCTCAAGGACGAGACGCTGGGCGTGATGCTGCTGAGATATGAGCGCGGCAACGGCGGGGAGGACTTTCTCAGCCTGCGAACGTCGCTCGCGCTGCACGCGACGCCGCTTCTGCGCGAGGGCGAGGAGAACATCGCGCAGGCATGGTCGGCAGAGCTTGAGCAAAAGCCCGATGACAGCGCGGACGAAACGGGCGACGCGCAGGACAGCGAGGGCACGGTGCTCACGCAGGAGGGGACGCCGGACGAGATCGCCGTGACGGAAAACGGCTCGCCCGCCCGCACGCTCAAGGCGTCCGACCCCTCGGGCTATACGGTATTCGGCAATGTGTATATCAACAACGGCTCGGATGCCGCGCTCGACGCCTCGATGCTCTCGGGCGATTATGCAGCAAAACTCGGTGCGGAGGGGCCGCAGGTGCTCATCATCCACACCCACGGCTCGGAGAGCTACACCATGCCGCCGGGGCAGGAATACGACGTGTCCGACACGTTCCGCACGCTGGACACAAACTGCAACATGATCCGCATCGGCGACGAAATGGCGCAGGTGCTGACCGACGCGGGCATCAGCGTCGTGCACGACCGCTCGCTCTACGACTATCCGAGCTATTCGGGCGCGTACAACCGCTCGCTCGCGTCGATCGAGAGCTATCTGCAAAAGTACCCCTCGATCTCGTTCGTGCTCGATGTGCACCGCGACGCGGTGCAGGACGCGAACGGCCAGCAGTTCAAGCTGCTGTGCGGCGAAGATAAAAACGCCGCACAGCTCGAATTCGTCATCGGGTCGAACGGCGGAGGCCTGAGTCACGATCTCTGGCGCGAGAACTTAAAGCTCGCCTGCGCCGTGCAGGAAACCCTGTACAAAGACTATCCGACCCTCATGCGCCCCGTCACCGTGCGCAACTCCCGCTACAACCAGCACATGACGACGGGCTCGCTTCTCGTCGAGGTCGGTACGGCGGGCAATTCGCTCGAAGAAGCCGTCAACGCCGCGCGGCTTTTTGCCGCGGGCTTTGCCAAAACGATACAAAACGGGACGTAACGGCGCTCCCGCCGCCAAAATAGACGGAAAGAGGCAAAAAAAGCACAAATTCTTGTCAAAGTTGCCGTGTTGCATTCTGCACAAAAATCCTGTTAAATGGAAGTTACCATTTCAATCGAAAAATTTCGTCAGAAATTATTTTTTCAGGAGGGGTAATTCCATGGAGCTTCTTCAGGAGCGCATCCGCCGCGAGGGCAGAGTCCTGCCCGGCAACATCGTCAAGGTCGACGGTTTCCTCAACCACCGCGTCGACACCCGTCTGCTCGAGGACATTGCGGACGAGTTCGCCAAGTATTTCGACACCAGCAAGATCACTGTCGTTCTGACGGCGGAGGCCAGCGGCATCGCGCTTGCGACCATCTGCGCGCAGAAGTACGGCGTCCCGATGCTCTTCGCCAAGAAGGCCAAGAGCGACAACATCGAAAGCGGCCTGTACCAGAGCGAGGTGTTCTCCTACACCTACAAGAAGAGAGTCACGCTGCTCGTCTCCCAGGAGTGGCTGAACGCGGACGACCATGTGCTCATCATCGACGACTTCATGGCCAACGGCTTCGCCGTGCAGGGCCTTGTCGATATCGTCAACGAGGCGGGCGCGAAGCTCGAAGGCATCGGCATCGCCGTGGAAAAGGGCTTCCAGGGCGGCGGTGACCGCTTCCGCGCGAGCGGTATCCCCTACAAGGCACTCGCCGTCATCGAAAAGGCGGACGAGAACGGATTTGTCTTCCGCGAGGAATAAGTTCTTCAAAAAAGAGAGGCTGGCCATTTGGCCAGCCTCTCTTTTTTGAGCAGGTTTGCACTGCGCTTCGTGCCTTGCCGCCCGTAGGGCGTCTGCGACACGCGCTCCGTGAGAAGTGTTTTTTGGCACGCGCATGTCGCGCCAAAAAACGATTAAAATTTATTTCGCGTCTGCGGACGCGAAAGTCTGCGACGCTGGCGCCTGTTTTCTGCCCGTAGGGCAGAAAATGCGGCGGGTGCGAGACGGAAGTTGGTGCGTGGATTTTTAGTGCGGAGGGCCTGTTCACTGCCGGAGGCAGCGAATGCGGCACGGGGAAAGGGGAGAGTTAACGATTTGCCAAGGCTTGTTCGATCATCTTAACTTTTTCGGTTCTGCCCATCAGCCGGTAATACTTGCACCACAGCAGGGGAGATTGCAAAGGAATGAGCTCTGTTTCGAGAAGAATGTTCTCGACAATTTGGCTTTCCTGCAAGGAACAGTCGAAAAGTTCTCCGTTGCTTAGGATAGAAAAGCCGGCCATAACATCGACATCGATGTTGTCGATGACGAATTCCATAAATGCTTTCGTCTGATACTTGGGATCGGGATTTGGCGGCTGGATTTCTCCCATTTTAGATAAGATCGTTCGGACACGTTGAACATCAGCGGTTGAGATCATCAAGTCAATGTCGTGGAACTCGGATGTAATTCCTTTGAAGTAGAGCAGCATGGATGCACCCAAAGCCCACATGATGTGCGCCTCATTGAATCGATGCGCGATGTCCTTTAATAATTCAATTTTTTGTTCTGCTTTTGCCATAGGATACCTCCGGCGAATGACGTAACGCTTTGTCGACTCATAGTAGTAAAGTCTGCCGCACCTCAGAAAAGTGTGCAAACCCACGCGAGGGCGGCGGAGAGGGGGATGTAGAGCAAAAAGTGCGTAAGATGCGCTTTTTTGTTGTACCCGAACAGCTGCGGGGCGGCGATGCCCTTGACCTCGGGGTAAAAATACGGGAAAAAGTTCGAATGGCACAGCAGCACCCAGTCGAAAAAGAGAATGTCGTAGGCATCCATGACATAGAGGATGACGAGGTAGCGCGCGAAAAACGCGCCGAAGGTGAAACCGTTCCGAACGCCGTCCCACGCGGCGAGGACTGCCGCACCGAGAAACAGCAGCATCGCCAAGATGCCGAGGCACCAGCCGAGGATATGCGCGCCGCGGAAGCGCTCGGCTTTTCTCTCAGGAACGGCGGCGAAGACCTCACGCGGCGCGGAGGAGAAGAATTTCTTCTCCTGAATGAGCCCGACGCCGGCGTACAGTAGGAGAAAATACGCCGCCATGACGAGAAACGATGCAAGCAGGGTGATCTTCATTTCTGTTGATGCCTCTTTTGCTGTCGTTTTTTGCCGCTTTACAGGCGGTAGAGCTCCGGCCGCCGGTCGTGGAAAACGGGGACGCGGGCGCGGAGGGGCGCGATGGAGGAAAGGTCCAAGTCAGCGGTGACGATCTCCTCTTCCCCGCCGCCCTGGGCTAAGACCGCGCCCAGCGGGTCGATGATGCGCGAAAAGCCGCCGTACAGCGTGCCGTCGCGCTCGCCGCAGGCGTTGCACGAGACGACAAAGAGCTGGTTTTCGATCGCGCGGGCGGCGGTGAGCGTTTCCCAGTGGTACTGCCGCGCGGCCGTCCACTGGGCGGGCAGGAAGACGATTTCCGCTCCGCGCAGCGCCAGCGTGCGCCACAACTCGGGAAAGCGCACCTCGTAGCAGATGAGAAGGCCGCAGCGCACGCTATCCAGCGTGAAGGTGACGAGGTGGTCGCCGGGGGTGTAGACCTCGTGCTCGCCCATCGGCGTGAAGGGGTGGGTCTTGTCGTATTCGGCAATGCACGCGCCCGCGCGGTCGAAGACGCAGGCGGTGTTGTAGATCTTGCCATTGCGGAGATTCGACACGCTTCCCGCGACGATGTTGACGTTCAGCTCGCGCGCGAGCGGGGAAAAGCGCGCGCGGACGGCCTTCGCGTTTTCATCGCACGCCGCGGCAAGGTCGCCCGCGGGCATGAAGCCCGTGTTCCACGTCTCGGGCAGGACGACAACGTCGGGGCCGTTTTCCCCGACAGCGCGGCGCACGAGCGCCTCCGCGCGGTCAAAGTTCGCTTTGCTCTCCAGCGAGCGCATATTCATCTGGATCACGCTGACCTTCATGGTGGTGTCCTCCAAAATCGTTTTGATACGGTCATTATACGAAAAGAAAGCATGCATTGCAATGCACAACAAAAAGAGGACGGCAAATGCCGTCCTCTTTTTTGCTGAAAAAAGCCTCGCAGAGTTTTACCCGCAAGGGGTATGCGGTATCCGTAAAGCAGCAGAGCTGCTAACGGCTGCCCAAGCGCCGCGTATGGCAAAATAAGCGTCGCAGACTTTGCGCCGCGCACGGCGCAAATAAATTGAAATCGTTTTTTGGAACGACATGTGCGTGCCAAAAAACACTTTGCACGGAGCGAACGTGCGCGCCTTTGGCGCGTGCGCTGAGCGCAGTGAAATTCTGCTCAAAAAACTGACTTTGTCAGTTTTTTGAAGTGCGCAGCGCTCTGATTGCATTGAGAACCGCTAAGACCATCACGCCGACGTCGGCGAAGATGCCCATCCACATGTTGGCGATACCGATGGCGACGAGCAGCAGGCACGTCAGCTTCACGCCGAGCGAGAAGACGATGTTCTCGTACACGATGCGGATGCACTTGCGCGAGATCTGGATGCCCTTGGCGATCTTCATCGGATCGTCGTCCATCAGCACGACGTCCGCTGCCTCAATGGCGGCGTCGGAACCCATCGCGCCCATCGCGATGCCGATATCCGCGCGGGAGAGCACGGGCGCGTCGTTGATGCCGTCGCCGACGAAGGCGAGGCAGTCATCCTGTCTCTTATACACATCTCCGAGCCCACGAGACTACGCTGCATCTCGT
>ENA-OZHH01000735-OZHH01000735.1-human-gut-metagenome-genome-assembly--contig:-NODE-735-length-18022-cov-6.694495_pt1 | contig 18022 bp, 10 predicted proteins | sample MGYA00244045_ERZ653684 | MGnify/ENA primary metagenome ERZ653684 (study PRJEB26926, sample SAMN06165264) | human gut metagenome | biome: ENVO:00009003; feature: ENVO:2100002; material: ENVO:00002003... | reverse complement strand
ATCTACACTCGACTAGTCGTCGGCAGCGTCAGATGTGTATAAGAGACAGATATGATACTATGAAAACGATACTTGGATTGGATTTGGGAACCAATAGTGTAGGATGGGCTGTAATAAACTCTGTAATTAAAGAGCAGGCCGAAAGAATTTGGATAGAAATGGCCGGAAGCAGGATTATTCCGATGGATGCTGCTGTATTGGGAGATTTCGACAAAGGGAATTCTATATCGCAAACATCTGAAAGGACACGACTCAGAGGGGCTCGCCGGTTGCGCGAACGTCAATTGTTACGTCGTGAACGATTACATAAAGTGTTGAATATTTTAGGTTTTTTGCCCAATCATTACTTAGAATATATTGATTTTGAGAAGCATCCCGGAAAATTCTTAGCCGATGCCGAGCCTAAATTAGCGTGGGTAAAAGATGAGCAAGGGAAATATACTTTTTTATTTCAAGCTGCATTTGATGAAATGTTGGCGGATTTTGCAATACATCAGCCTTCATTGGTTTCTGGTGATAAAAAGATACCTTACGATTGGACAATTTATTATCTTCGCAAGAAAGCTTTGACAGAAATGATTAGTAAGGAAGAATTGGCTTGGATTCTTTTGAACTTTAATCAGAAACGCGGTTATTATCAACTTAGAGGAGAAGAGGAGGAAGACAATGCCGGGAAATCAGTTGAATTTTATGCGTTGAAAGTGCTGACAGTGGAAGCGACTGATGAAAAGAAAGGCCGGGACGTATGGTATAATGTACATTTGGAAAACGGTTGGATATATCGTAGAAGCAGCAGTGTGCCTTTGGATTGGGAAGGTCAGGTAAAAGAGTTTATTGTAACGACTGACTTGAATCCGGATGGTACTCCGAAATTAGATAAATATGGAGAGGTAAAGCGTTCTTTCAGAGCTCCTAAGGAGGATGACTGGATGTTGATAAAGAAAAGGACTGAAGCTGACATTGCCAATACTCATAAAACTGTTGGCGCCTATATTTATGATACTTTGTTGCAGAAACCGCAACAAAAAATAATAGGAAAACTGGTGAAGACAGTGGAGCGGAAACTTTATAGGGACGAACTGAGCTTGATATTGCAGAAACAGTGTGCTTTTCATGCTGAGTTGCAGGACAGAGCTTTATATGCGAGGTGTGTTGAAGCATTGTATCCGAGCAATGAAGTGCGACGGAAGAATATAGCCAATCGGGATTTTGTTTATTTATTAATGGATGATATCTTGTTTTATCAAAGACCGTTAAAAACCAAAAAGTCGTTGATAGCCAATTGTCCTTACGAGGAGAATGAATATGTAGATCGGGAAACGGGCGAAATAAAAAAGACTCCTTTAAAATGTATAGCCAAATCACATCCTCTTTTTCAAGAGTTCCGTTTGTGGAATTTCCTTTCTAATATTCGGATATACCAGAAAGAAAAAGAAATAAATGGAACTTTACATCTTGATGTGGATGTGACAGCAGAGTTCCTGAAAACAGAGGATGATTATGTGGCATTGTTTGATTGGCTGAATTCTCGGAAGGAAATAGAACAAAAGACCTTCCTGAAATACCCTAAATTTGGATTGAAAAAGGAAATCAGTAATTATCGGTGGAATTATGTAGAAGATAAACAGTATCCGTGCAATGAGACACGGCATGCTATTCTTTCCAGTTTGGAAAAAGCCAATGTCTGTATTGATTTCTTGTCAAATGAGAAAGAGGTAGCTTTGTGGCATATTCTATATTCTGTAAGTGACAAGCAGGAAATAGAGAAAGCTTTACGCACTTTTGCGGCAAAGAATGGGTTGGATGAATCTTTTGTGGAAGCGTTTAAGAAGTTCCCTCCATTCAAATCTGAATATGGGGCTTATTCTGCCAAGGCGATAAAAAAAATGTTGCCTTTGATGAGATGCGGAAAATATTGGGACGTGTCTTCGATTGATGATACAACCAAAGAAAGAATCAAAAAGATTGTTACAGGTGAGTATGACGAGAGAATATCCGTCAAGGTTAGGGATAAGGTGATGAACTTATCGGATATTTCTTGTTTTAGGAGGCTTCCATTATGGCTGGCTTGTTACATTGTGTACAATCGTCATTCGGAGGATAAAGAGGCGGTCAAATGGGAAAGTCCTGCGGATATTGATGCTTATTTGGCTTCTTTTAAGCAACATTCATTACGCAATCCTATTGTGGAACAAGTGATAACCGAAACATTGCGTGTTGTACGGGATATTTGGAAGCAGGTGGGGAGAATTGATGAAATCCATATAGAGTTAGGACGTGAGATGAAAAATCCTGCGGATAAACGTAAAAGAATGACTGCGCAGATTTTGGAAAATGAGAATGCCAATCTGCGTATAAAGGCATTGCTTGCTGAATTTATGAATCCGGAATATGAGATAGAGAATGTTCGTCCTTATTCACCAAGCCAGCAAGAAATCTTGCGGATTTATGAAGATACGGTTTTACATGCCGAAGACCAATTGCCTGAAGAGATAGATGCAATATTGAAAAAGTTCAATAGCAGTAAAGTGCCGACCAAATCAGAGTTCCTGCGTTATAAATTATGGCTGGAGCAGAAATATCGTTCGCCTTATACCGGTGAGCTGATACCTTTGGGCAAGTTGTTTACTGCTGCTTATGAGATAGAGCATATCATTCCTCAATCCCGCTATTTTGATGATTCATTTTCCAATAAGGTGATATGTGAGTCTGCTGTGAATAAGTTGAAAGACAATCAGCTGGGATATGAATTTATCAAGAACCATCATGGGCAGAAAGTTGAAGTGGGTTTTGGAAAATCGGTCGAAATCTTTTCTGTGGATAGTTACGAAAGATTTGTAAAAGAGCAATATGCCAAATCTGCCGTGAAAATGAAAAAATTGTTGATGGATGATATTCCCGAACAATTTATAGAACGGCAGTTGAATGATAGCCGGTACATCAGTAAGGTGATTAAGGGACTTTTGTCAAATATTGTTCGTGAAAAGAATGATAGCGGTGAATATGAACCGGAGGCTGTTTCCAAAAATATAGTAGTTTGCACAGGAAGCGTGACGGACAGGCTGAAAAGGGATTGGGGAATGAATGATGTCTGGAACAGTATTGTATATCCCCGTTTTGAACGTTTAAACTCCTTGACTGATACTCAGAGTTTTGGGCATTGGGAGAATAAAAGCGGGAAGAAAGTCTTTCAAACGGAGTTGCCTCTTGAATATCAAAAAGGATTCAGCAAGAAACGCATTGACCATCGGCATCACGCTATGGATGCAATAGTGATAGCTTGTGCTACGCGGAATCATGTGAACTACCTAAGCAATGAGTCTGCAAGCCGGAATGCGAAAATCTCTCGTTATGATTTGCAAAGATTATTGTGTGACAAGAACAGGACAGATGATAATGGCAATTATAAGTGGGTTATAAAGAAGCCATGGGATACTTTTACGCAAGATGCGAGGGAGGTATTGAGCAAAATAGTGGTTAGCTTGAAGCAGAATTTGCGCGTTATAAATAAGACAACTAACGTTTATAGGCATTTTGATGCAACTGTGAATCGTGTTTATCAGAAACAGAAAACCGGTGATAGTTGGGCTATCCGTAAACCGATGCACAAAGATACAGTCTTTGGAGCGGTGAACCTGAGAAAAGTAAAAGTTGTGCGATTATCGGTCGCCTTGGATACTCCTGCCATGATTGTTGACAAAAGAGTGAAGAACAAAGTGTTTGAACTGCTGTCTTATAAATATGATAAGAAGAGAATTGAAAAATATTTTAAAGAAAATGCTTTCTTGTGGAAAGAACTGGATTTGGCTAAAGTTGCAGTTTATTATTTTACAGAAGCTACGACAGAGCCTTTGGTCGCAGTACGCAAACCTCTCGATTCAACTTTCAATGAGAAGAAAATAAAAGAATCGGTAACAGACACCGGTATACAGAAAATACTTCTAAATCATTTGTGTACAAAGGAAGGAAAGCCCGATTTAGCATTTTCTGCGGAAGGCATAGAGGAAATGAACCGTAATCTTTTGCAGCTGAATAATGGTAAAAGTCATCAGCCGATATATAAGGTGAGGGTGTATGAACCACGTGGAAATAAATTTAGTGTCGGTGTACTTGGTAATAAAGGGACTAAATGGGTGGAAGCTGCCAAAGGAACCAATTTGTTTTTCGCTATTTATATAACGGAGGATGGAAAAAGAACGTATGAGACTATTCCTTTAAATGTGGTTATAGAGCGTGAGAAACAAGGACTTGTTCCTGTTCCGGATAGAAATGAAAAGGGAGATAAACTGTTGTTTTGGCTGTCTCCTAATGATTTGGTATATCTGCCAACTGAAGAAGAACGGGAATTTGGTAGGATAAATGAGCCGATAGATAGGGGAAGGATTTATAAGATGGTAAGTTGTACAGGAAATGAAGGGCATTTCATTCCTGCAACCGTGGCTAATCCGATAGTACCTGTTATTGAGTTGGGTAGTAATAATAAGGCACAAAGAGCATGGACTAATGAAATGATAAAAGATATTTGTATCCCTATTAAAGTTGATAGATTGGGTCATATTATAGAAGTTAAGTATAGAATAGATGAATAATATAAAGTTATTTCAAGAAAAAAAGATCCGTTCCGTATGGAACGAGGAAGAACAGCAATGGTGTTTTTCTGTTGTAGATGTAGTTGGTGTATTGACCGATAGTGTGAATCCTACAGACTATCCTGAATTGGCCCAAGAACGTATGAAGGAACTCTATGAATAGAAAGGTTATCCCAAAGATTGGATTGACAAGCGTTTGAGAGGTATTGCCATTCGTTAGAGTCTGACGGATGAGTGGAAGGAAAGGGGAATTACGGAAAAAAGTGATTATGCTATTCTTACGGCAGAATTTCTAAAGCAACGTTTGGACTGACTCCCTCAGACTATAAGATATATAAAGTACTGACAAAGAAAAATCAAAATCTTCGTGGCCACATGTCTGATTTGGAACTGATTTTTACGATGCTTGGTGAGATAAACAAGTGGCACAGCGTGGCGGAAACATTGCTGGGGTGGCTCGTGAGCAAGCCGAAAAAGAGTTGGGTGGTAGTATTGTTTCTCCTGAAAATTTTCTATCGGATTCCGATAAGCAGGATGATACTTTAGAACTTCCTTTCTTTGAAAATAATGAATGAATAATTATAAAATCTATATGCTATGATTAAGAAAACACTTTATTTCGGAAATCCTGTTTATCTGTCTTTGAAAAATGCTCAGTTGGTGATAAAATTGCCGGAGGTGGTGAAAATCAGTGCTTTGCCCGAAGGGTTCAAGCAAATGTCCGAGGTAACTAAACCTATAGAAGATATTGGAGTAGTGGTGTTGGACAATAAGCAGATAACCATTACTTCGGGAGTGTTGGAGGCTTTACTTGAAAATAACTGTGCAGTCATAACCTGCGATTCTAAAAGTATGCCGGTTGGTTTAATGCTTCCTTTGTATGGGAATACTACACAGAATGAAAGGTTTCGTCATCAACTTGGTGCTTCTCTGCCATTAATGAAGCAACTTTGGCAGCAAACGATAAAAACCAAAATAGAAAATCAGGCAGTGGTATTGCGTGAGTGTGTTGGGGAAGAAATAAAGTGTATGAAGGTATGGGCTGCCGATGTGAAGAGTGGGGATCCAGATAACTTGGAGGCTCGTGCGGCTGCTTATTATTGGAAGAATTTGTTTAAGATAGAGGGCTTTACAAGAGATAGAGAAGGTATTCCTCCTAATAATCTGTTGAATTATGGGTATGCCATTTTGCGAGCAGTTGTTGCTCGTGGATTGGTTACGAGTGGACTTTTGCCTACTTTAGGGATACATCACCATAATCGTTATAATGCTTATTGTCTGGCAGATGATATAATGGAACCCTATCGTCCGTATGTGGATAGATTGGTATATGATGTGTTCAAGGAAGAAGAATTGGATTGTGTTGAATTGACGAAAGAACTGAAAGCGAGGTTATTGACAATTCCTACATTAGAAACTGTTATCTCAGGGAAGCGTAGTCCCTTGATGGTGGCTGTGGGACAGACTACAGCTTCTCTGTATAAATGTTTCAGTGGTGAATTGCGCAAAATTTCTTATCCGGAGATGTAATGGACCGGTTTAGTGAATATCGTATTATGTGGGTGTTGGTGTTGTTTGATTTGCCTACCGAAACAAAGAAGGATAAAAAAGGCGTATGCGGACTTTAAAAAAAATCTGCAAAGGGATGGATTTACCATGTTCCAATTCTCTATATATGTTCGTCATTGTGCAAGTAGTGAGAATGCAGAGGTACATATAAAAAGAGTTAAATCTTTCTTGCCGGAGCATGGAAATATTGGAATAATGTGCATTACGGATAAACAATTTGGAAATATAGAACTTTTCTATGGAAAAAAGACAGTAGATGTAAATACCCCTGGGCAGCAATTAGAACTGTTCTGAAAAGAAAATCCCGCCATATAGCGGGATTTTTTTCTTGGAAACGACGTCTTTTTAAATTTCTAATATCTTATGTAACTATATGTATATTAGATTGTTGTTGATAATCAGTTGTTTCCAATGTTCCAAAGATACTAAAATGAGAGCAAATCACAACAGAATAATCAAGAAGTGTTATTGAATAGTAGTTGTTTCCAATGTTCCAAAGATACTAAAATGAGAGCAAATCACAACCCGCCTGATACCTGTCATCTGTTTCTTTTCGTTGTTTCCAATGTTCCAAAGATACTAAAATGAGAGCAAATCACAACCTGAAATCATTCGTCTTGCTTTGATATTTAGTTGTTTCCAATGTTCCAAAGATACTAAAATGAGAGCAAATCACAACGATACGTTCATAATTCATATAGTAATCTTGTTGTTTCCAATGTTCCAAAGATACTAAAATGAGAGCAAATCACAACATCGTCCGGCCATTGGTGCCGGGCGTTCCTGTTGTTTCCAATGTTCCAAAGATACTAAAATGAGAGCAAATCACAACCGGTGGTACAATCGGACATATTGCCAAGAAGTTGTTTCCAATGTTCCAAAGATACTAAAATGAGAGCAAATCACAACTAAGTTTCATAACTCTTTGTTTTTAAATTGTTGTTTCCAATGTTCCAAAGATACTAAAATGAGAGCAAATCACAACACGCTTTCTTTGTATCCATTGTGGTAAGTGGTTGTTTCCAATGTTCCAAAGATACTAAAATGAGAGCAAATCACAACGCGCGCGGCATTGCGCCTTGAATTTACAGAGTTGTTTCCAATGTTCCAAAGATACTAAAATGAGAGCAAATCACAACTTCTCGCCATTGCGAACGCGCCGATTTCCTGTTGTTTCCAATGTTCCAAAGATACTAAAATGAGAGCAAATCACAACTCTGAGGTCTGTGAATATCTCGCAAATGCGGTTGTTTCCAATGTTCCAAAGATACTAAAATGAGAGCAAATCACAACGCAAAGTGAACGAACGAAAGTATACTCACGTTGTTTCCAATGTTCCAAAGATACTAAAATGAGAGCAAATCACAACCGTTGCTTGATTATACTACTGATATGCTCGTTGTTTCCAATGTTCCAAAGATACTAAAATGAGAGCAAATCACAACTCGAATCACATTCCCCATTTTTTAAAGCATGTTGTTTCCAATGTTCCAAAGATACTAAAATGAGAGCAAATCACAACGGGTGGCAGTAGCGGCATACTTCAGCCTGTGTTGTTTCCAATGTTCCAAAGATACTAAAATGAGAGCAAATCACAACCGCCGGTGGAGACGCCACCTACAAACTTCGTTGTTTCCAATGTTCCAAAGATACTAAAATGAGAGCAAATCACAACGGTTCTATCTGCAGTACGGGTTGGAATATGGTTGTTTCCAATGTTCCAAAGATACTAAAATGAGAGCAAATCACAACCACCGAGGATATTGCCCGCAGCGAACAGATGTTGTTTCCAATGTTTCAAAGATACTAAAATGAGAGCAAATCACAACAGCTCTGTCTGTCCTTTCCGCATTAACTGGTTGTTTCCAATGTTCCAAAGATACTAAAATGAGAGTAAATCACAACTCTTGGAGGAAAATATCCTTCATATCATAGCTATTTTCAATGTTTCAAAGATTTTTCGATGAGTGGTAACGTAATCCAGTGTATGCAATATTGAATGACACTGGATTGTTATGTTTTCGTAATGATTCATTTGTTTTTCGATGAATTCACTGTCACTACTGCTATTTGTTCCATAGAGGCTTACGGATACCTCTTCATACATATAATCGAGATATTGTTGGGCTTGTGCCATATCTGGATATGTGTTCTTAGTTAGAAATTCCGTATTGGAGGCTGACACTTACTGTGTACAAAGGTACACAGTAAGTATATTGATAAGAGTTTTATTCGTTTTTTCATGTTTATTTTATCTGTGTTTACCAATTATCTGTTCTAAATGGAGCTACAGGAATACCATAGGTACTGAATACACTTGCTTTTGCATAATTTTTGTAAGCGTATCGAACTGCTATCGGATGCTGCACTTTATCGCATGATACGGCAAGGCGGGTTGTTTTGGTTTCTATTTCGGCATGAGCTGGATAGAAAATTCTATCTTCACCGGCAATCTCAAATCCTTCGAGCGGGGTCCACATCGGACAAAGTCCGCGTTGTGCATTATCTATATTAATGTATATTTTATTTCCTGATATTTCCATAGATTTGTAAATGGGAGTGGCATAGCCGAATCCTTTTTGCCCATAGGTTTGGGCAAGGGCCCAAAGAGCCAGACGGCTACCAACAGTTTCTTTATTTGTCGGGTGGATAAAGACGGGATGCCCTATATCCAAAGTAGTGACCATCCCGCTATTAGGAATGTCTTTCATATTTTGTTGTTGGACTTCGCGCATACGGGCGGCTGAGGTACCATTTGCTCCTTCATAATTGAAAGGAGCAATCTCTACAAAGTAAAAAGGAAATTCCCCTATATTCCATTTGTTACGTATGTCTTTGACAAAGACGGGCATCAGATCTTTATATAAATCAACATTGTCGCGATTACTTTCGCCTTGATACCAAAGAAAGCCTTTAATAGTAAAATTAGTGAATGGTGCTATTTTGCTATTGTAAAGTACACATGGAGTAGCTGTAATGTTTTTTATTGGTTCATTATTATTGAGTATGGATAAATCGATACTTTTAAATGGTGTAATAGCTTCCCGGCTCATCCATGCTTCTACTTTTGAGCCACCAAGTGAAGATATAATGATACCGACCGGTACTTCTAAGACTTCTTGTAGATATTGGGCAAAAAAGTAAGCAGTTGCACTTGTATGGGAAACGTTGACAGGAGTGTTTTCTAACCATTCACCTTTACAATCCTCTTCTGGTGTTTTGCTAAATTGACGTATCCATTTTCCATCCTTAGAATCTGTATTGTAGATACGGATTGGAGTAGAAGCTTTTGCTTTGGCAATGACGTCGTTTGTACCTTGAGTCGGTTGGCGGTCAAAGCCGCTCATTGGCATTTCCATATTCGATTGTCCGGAACAAAACCAGACTTCACCTATTAATATATTTTTTAAAGTTAAGAGCTCTCCGTCGTTGAAAGTAATTTCATAAGGACCTCCAGCTACTGGTGTAGAGATATTTAACAACCATTTTCCTTGTTTGTCTGCTATTGTTTTATACGTTTTGTTATCCCATGATGTTTTTATAGTGATGGGAGAATTCTTTTGAGCTTTACCCCAAAGTTTTACATTTGTATGTTGTTGCAATACCATATTACTGCTAAGTATGGAGGGTAATTGTACTTTAGCTTTTACAAATGTAGAGGCTGATAGAAAATGTACTAATAGAAGAAAGGTTATTAAGGACTTAACCACTGTGTAATTTAAACATCTTTTTTTCATAATACTATTTCATTTTAATAAATAAGATAATGTTTAGTTCTTTGTGACAAAAATAGATAGGGGAACTTACCTTCCAGGTTAAATTGTTATTAATTTGCACATAATATCAGTTTAATAGGATCTTGTTTTTAAAATCTTATGTCCTTTATTTGTCGCGGGGATTTTTTTGTTACCTTTGCAAAGTGTTTTTTAACAATATGCTATGAGAAATAATTTGTTGATTTGGATATTATGTTTCTTTGCTTTGGGAGATTTGAAAGTGCTGGCCTCTACAGATTATGGCCTCTATTTTAAGTCTCATTCTGCACCGGGCAATGAACGCACTTCTTTGGCTCTTGATGAAAATTCTCCTTTTCGTGTGAAGAATGAGTTTACTATAGATTTTCAAATGTGGGTTCGTAATGAGCCTGATTTTGGAGCTATTCTTCATTTATGTACGAATGAAAACCAATTCCTTCATTTTGTTTTTGCGGCAGGTGACAATAATCGGAACTTCCCGGCTTTAGTTTTTAATGAAGGAATGTTCTCTATTGATACTAATATAAAAAAAAATAAATGGATTCCGGTTTCTTTGCATCTTAATATAAAGAATAATCAAATCGATTTGAAATATGATGATAAAGATACTACGATGATAGTACCTTTGCAGGGTACTGAGGATATCACAGTTTTGTTTGGAAAATCTCCTTATTTCTCGTCAGATGTGGCTCCTATGAATATTAGGGATATAAAAATTACTTGTGATGGGGATTTAATCAGACATTGGAAATTGTGGAAGCATAATGGTGAAGTCTGTCTTGACGAAGTTAAAGGAGCCAGGGCGATGGCTTCCTATCCCTCATGGTTGATTGATGACCATATTGAATGGCGGAAAATATATGCAGAGAAGACTTCAGGACGTTTGGACGTCGCTTTTAATGCTCGTGATGCTTTGTTTTATTTAGTTCGACAAGATAAAGTAGATATATTAAATGGGATTTCGGGTAATATGGATAAAATCACTGTAGAGAAGGGATATCCGGTGATGGAATATACGGACCATTTGGTATATGACACTTTAACAAATCAATTGTTTTCTTACTCTTTACATGAAAAACTTGTTTCTTTCTTATCTGTTGATGAAAGAACTTGGAGCCTGAGTGAAAGGCATTTGGACGAGCCTCGTTATTATAATCATGCACGTACCTTTAATTCAAGTGATTCTTCATTCTATTTTTTTGGAGGATATGGTTTTTATCAATATAGAAATGATCTGTACAGATTGAAAGTTGGTACGAAGCAAATTGAAGGAGTTACTTATTCTCCTGCGATTTCTCCTCGTTATTCATCTGCTGCTGCTATAGTGGGAGATGAGTTGTATCTTTTTGGCGGTCGTGGAAATAGACAGGGAAAGCAAGAGTTTAATGCTCATTTTTACTATGAATTATGTGCTATTAATTTGAAAACAGGAAAGTCGCGTTGTGTGTGGAAGAAAAGGCAGTCTACAGATATATTAATGATGGCATCTTCCATGTATTTTGAACCTTCAGATAGCTCTTTTTATGCAGTTAGCATGAAAGATGGAGGCAGTCTATGGAAAGTTTTTATGAATGACTCTGTTTGGGTGGAGGTTTCTAAGCCTATTCATAATGATTTAGTCTATCAAGATTGTGATTTTAGTTTTTATTCATCACCTGCTCATCGCAAGTTGTATTTGGTAATGGATAAGATTTTGAGCGATCGCACACATGATGTAGCTATTTATTCTATCAATACTCCTTTGTTGAATGATAATGAAATTATGCAGGTTGCAGATAAAAGTTTAACACCTGTATGGTTGTGGTGGTTGTGTGGTATAGTGTTGCTAGGAGGGGCGTTTTTCTTTATCTACCGAATAAAGTGTGGTAAAAATAGGGCGATTTCTGAAGATATAAAAAGCAGCGATACTCCAATAGAAACTTTTCATTTTAGTGAATCAGTAGAAGAAACAGTGGAGGTAGAAAAGTTCTTTGATCGCAGCCGTTCGGCAATCTCGTTATTAGGTACATTTAATGTTCGTGATAAAGACGGTAATGATATAACTGGTGCTTTTACACCTCGGTTGAAAAGTTTACTTGTATTGCTTGTCCTTTATACAGAAAAGAACAAACAAGGTATTTTGACTAAAAAAGTTACAGATATTTTATGGTCAGATAAAGAAGAAGAGGCTGCTCGTAATAATCGAAATGTAACTTTGCGTAAGTTGCGTGTACTGTTAGAAAAAGTAGGTGATGTAGAGATTATCAGTGATATGGGATTCTTGTGCATCAGGTGGGGGGAAGGTGTTTTTTGTGATTATCGGATGGCATTGGAGTGTATTCGTCAATTTAAAGAAAAAAATGAAGAACATGGAGATGATAAGCTGCTAAATCAAATACTGGAGATATTATTGTATGGTCCGTTGCTTTCAAATACAATTGTTGATTGGTTGGATGAATTCAAAGATTCTTATTCCAGTCTTTCCATTGATTTGCTGAGAAATTTGTTGAATGTGCAGCGTAATAATTATGATACGGTACTACGCATTGCTGATATATTGTTTTTGCATGATCCTTTGAGTGAGGAAGCTTTAGTTGCCAAATGCTCTGTCCTTTTTGCACAAGGTAAAAAAGGTATTGTGAAAAGTGTTTATGATCGTTTTTGTAAGGAGTATAAAGACTCTTTGGGAGAAGAGTATAAAGTACCTTTATGTAATTTGTACAAATAGCTTTCAATGACATAAAACTAGATGCTTTCTTATGCCAAGAGGTGTAAGTGATAATATTTTAATAATAAAGCGTTTAATTGTAATGATTAAGCGCTTTTTTAATATTCCTTTAATAGAAGATAATCCTATATTTTAAGACTGAGTTCTTTATTTTGCACAGGTAGAAAAGCTCTTGTGGTTCTCTACATGGGGTATTGAGATTGTGTGTAACTAACTTAATCATAACACTATGAAAAGGATTTTTTTGCTTGTTTTGCTTATATTAGGCTTGGTAATTTCTTCTTTTAAGGTTTTGTCTGCAAATTCTCCGGAGAAACTCTACGAAAATTTACAGAAAAAATTGGCCTCTGGGTGGAATACTTGGGATACTCGTAGCGTATTGACGCACGTGTTTCTTCCTTATGGCTTTGCTGTTGATCTCAACATGATTGATTCTGATGGGAGCCGAGTGAAGAAATTTAGAATTGGTGACCGAAGTAAAGGGGCGCCTATATTGCAGCCCGGGCCTCATTCTTTTGATGGAACCTATACTAAAATAACAGTGAATTGGCGTGGTTACAAATTGCAAGTGGAAAGTGCTGCCATAGGACTTAAAAATGTGATTTTGATTACACCATTGGCTGAAACAAAAAAAGGAGGGAGATTGGCAGTAATTCCTGAAATTCTTTGGAAACGTGGTAATACACTGGTTGTAAATACTCGAAGTTTTGTTTTGGCATCACGCGATAGGGCTGTTGAAATAGAAACATATATAGAAGGTGAACTTCTGGAGAAAAAAGGCAAGGAGTTTATTGTTTCTTTGAATTCTCCGATTGCACTTTGTTGCGGAGAGGCTATGAGTCTGGAGAAAGCAACTGCTTTTGTAAAGAGACAGGCGCAAGAATTTGTTACAACTAATAAAAAAAGGTTTGGTGAGAATTACGATTGCTACAATGCCATGCAAAGTGTTTTGGCATGGGATAATATATATGATCCCAGTATTAGGAAAGTGATAACCCCTGTCAGCCGGATTTGGAGTTCTGAATGGTTTGCCAGTGAAGATTTCGGTGGTTTTACGTTGTTTTGTTGGGATACTTATTTTGCAGCGATGATGCTGGCTGTTGGTAGTAAGGAATTGGCTTATGCAAATGCTGTGGAGATAACCAAAGCAATAACTGAATGTGGTTTTATACCCAATTGCTTTTATAGTAATGGCTTTAAATCAAGAGACCGCTCTCAGCCACCTGTCGGTTCTTTGGTTGTTTGGATGTTGTACAAACAATATAAAGAGAAGTGGTTTTTGGAGTTACTTTATAAAGAATTGTTGACTTGGAATCGTTGGTGGAGTAAGAATAGGGAGGATAAAGGTTTATTATGTTTGGGAAGTAACCCTTATGAAAAGGTCACTTATTTTAGATCTGAATTTGATACGAATTGTCATTATGGAGCTGTTTTGGAGTCGGGCCTGGACAATTCACCTATGTATGATGGAGTATCTTTTAATAAGCAGAAACACTTATTGGAGCAACAGGATGTGGGTATATCTTCATTGTATGTAATGGATTGTGATTATTTGGCATTGATAGCAGAGGAACTTAATTATAAGAAAGATGCTATGGAGCTTAGGGAGCGTGCGGATTATTATCGTGCTAATTTGAAAGGCTTATGGGATGAAAAGACAGGTTTTTATTACAATCGTTCTACTAGGACCATGGATTTTAATTATCGTACCTCGCCTACTTGCTTTTATCCATTGTTGGCAAAAGCACCTACACAAAATCAAGCTGAACGAATGGTAAAAGAGCATTTATTGAATACTAATGAATTTTGGGGAAAGTATGTGATTCCATCTGTTCCGAAAAATGATCCGGCTTTTAAGGATAATGAGTATTGGAGGGGACGTATATGGGCTCCATTGAATTTTTTGGTTTATATGGGGCTGAATAACTATGAGTTTTGGGAAGTGAAACGCCTTTTTGCTGAAAAATCTAAGAATTTGTTATTGAAGTCTTGGTTATCACATGGTTATGTTTTTGAAAATTATAATGCTCTTACTGGTATAGGGGATGATGTTGTAAGAAGTGATAAATTCTATCATTGGGGTGCATTATTGGGATATATTTCTCTTATGGAGAATGGAGTTGTTTGTAAATATAATTAATGACCTATTATGAAAAATATTATTTTAATTATCAGTCTTTTATTTTATTCGTTTTCTGTTGTAAATGCACAGAAATATGTTTTCTTTAAAAGCCCTTGGAAAGGAGATGTAACTGTTGCAAAAGAAAGCAAGGGGGGACTGAATATGCCAACGATTACTGTGCCGGAGAGGTGTTGGCATATGGATGCTTCTTTGCAAGATATAAGTATATATAAAGATGTACAATTGAATGATGCAAATAAAACTATTTGGTGTAGTTTTTTAGCATTGAAAGAAAAAGGAAATTCTCATTTGGGTTTATCTTTTGAAAAAGATAATGATAAAAAAATATTAGTTGAAGCAGGGGTATCTCAGACTCCGCAATTGATAGTTGTGCGTATTGATTACTCTGAAAAGACAGATAGGGCATATATCTTTTATAGTCCGACGGCAGCTGCTGTGCCTGATTTGGAAAATGCTGTATCTGTTTTATCAGGTGACTTTGATTTTAATCGTATTAGGATTTTGGCAGAAAAGGGAAGTAAAGGAATGGTTAGTGATGTTTTCATAGGTACAAATTATCACGATGTGGTGCGTCCTAATAAGCTGCAAGTTGTAGAGAAGGAAGGGCAGTCGCAGACTGTACTGTCTTGGAAAAAAGAAAAGCAAGCTTTGTGGGTTCAGACTTCAGGTGGAACTTTATTTTTACAACCTTATGATATTGGGAGTGTGCATGTGATGTTTGGTTCGGAACTGGAGATTGAAAAGAATAAGAGTTTTGCCGTCACGCAACAGCCTGATATTGCCGAGTTTGATGTAGAAGATACTCGAAGAGAGATTATATTACGTTCTTCTTGTCTCTCCGTAACAGTGAATAAAAAAGCTGGTTATATTAGCCTTCTTGATAAATCCGGAAAACTTTTGTTGAAAGAATGGCCGGAAAAAGCAAGAATGAATGTGCATGGAGATTCTGTAAATGCATATTGTAGATTTCAGTTACAGGATGAAGAAGCACTATACGGATTAGGACAGTTTAGAGATAATTTGATGAATTTGCGAAATGCTAAACGAGAATTAGTTCAGTTTAATACCCAAGCTGCAGTACCGGTTATTTATTCTACAGGAAAATGGGGACTGTTTTGGGACAATCCTTCCCGAACTATATATGCAGATAATAATGCAGGTATGAGTTTTGTTTCAGATTATGGTAGGATTGTGAATTATTATCTTTTTGTTGGTGATGGAATGGATAAGTTGGTAGCAGCCTATCGTTCTTTGACAGGAGTTGCTCCAATGTTACCAGCTTGGGCTTTAGGCTATCATCAGAGCCGTAATCGTTATGCAACACAAAAAGAAGTGATGGAGGTGGCCAAGAGAATGAAGGAAGAAAACATTCCGGCAAGCACCATTTTTATAGACTATCATTATTGGGGTAAATATGGAACCGGTTCGCATAAATTTGATGAGACTATTTTTCCGGATGTTCCCGCAATGGTAGATAGTCTTCATAATATATATGATTTGAAAGTTGTCTTGACAATGTGGCCTAGTTTTAAACCTGGTATTCCTAATTACAATGAAATGTCAGAAAGAGGATATATTTTGGAAGGAGCCAGAGCCATTGATGGCTATATATATGATACTTTTAATCCGGGAGCAGCCAAAATGTATTGGGATAAAGTAGTTCCTTTAGTAGACTTGAATATTGATGGTTGGTTTTTGGATGGACCGGAACCGGATCATATAGCTTCATTTTTACCACTTCGTACGTATGCAGGAGAGGCTCGTAGAGTGCGGAATATATATCCATTGGTACATGCGTCTCATTTTTATGATGGAATAACAAAAGCTCGTCCAAATCTTCGTCCTTATATGTTGACTCGTTGTGCGTGGGCTTCTCAGCAAAAGTGGGGAACCGCAGTATGGTCTGGGGATATTCCAACAACATTTGAGGAACTTCAAAAACAAGTTGCAGCAGGTCTGAACTTTACAGCAACCGGAATTCCTTATTGGACTACGGATATTGGTGGTTATTCGGGAGGAGATCCCTCTAAAAAGGATTATCAAGAATTGTTTATACGCTGGTTCCAATATGGAACATTCTGTCCGATTTTTCGTGCTCATGGACGTCGTTATCCGGGAGATACGAAAGCTCCGAATGAGTTATGGGCATATGGCCCTGAGGTACAACGTATATGTACCGATTTCATTAAGTTACGCTATAGACTTCTTCCCTATATTTATACTTTGTCTGATAGAGTAACTCGTGAACATTATACTCCTATGCGTTTACTTGCTTTTGATTTCCCTCAGGATGAAAAAGTGCTGGATTGTAAAGATCAATTTATGTATGGTCCTGCTCTTTTAGTTTGTCCTATTTTAGAGGCAGGAGCTATTTCGCGTTCTGTGTATTTGCCGGAAGGACATACTTGGTTTGATTTTTGGACCGGAAAGAAATATCAAGGAGGCATCACAGTTATGGCAGAGGCTTCTTTGAGCACAATGCCTTTGTATGTAAAGGCGGGCTCTATTATTCCTTATTATATGTCTGTAGAAAAGAATATCAATACTGATATTCCACTTGAAATTCATGTGTTTACAGGTGAAGATGCTATTTTTAATTTATATGAAGATGATGGTGAAACTATAGAATATAAAGAAGGTAAGTATAATGTTATTCCTTTTAAATGGAATGATTGTACCAAAGAACTGGTAATTGGTAAAAAGCTAGGTACTTATACAACAGAAGATAGGGAAATTTGCGTTAAGCTTAATGGCAAGAATGTGGCTACGAGAGTGAGGTATACAGGGGAAGAAATAAAGCTTGTATTGAAGTGAGTCTCTTGGTATTCTTAGGTTGACATGCTCATAAGGATGGAATAGATGGTTTTTAAACAGATGTACTTATTGTTGTAATCTTTACTAGGGCTTAACTGCATGATTTATATGTGGTTTAGTGGAATATCTGCATCTTTTGAAATAAAGGAACTTAATTCCTTTGGTTAATTTGAAATTAAGCGTTAGCTAAGTGTGATATGACTTAATTTTTAATTTTTGATATATAATTTTGCATTATCGAAATAAATGCGAATAGAGGTAATGATATATAAGGTTTAAGATTGTTTTAGGATAACATTTTTGTAGAATTAACCTTTTTAATATATAAATGAAAATGAAAAATACAAGTTAACAGAAGCTTATCCTTCCTACCTATTTTTTTGAGAGGATACATTACTGTCTCTTATACACATCTCCGAGCCCACGAGACTACGCTGCATCTCGT
>ENA-OZHH01000681-OZHH01000681.1-human-gut-metagenome-genome-assembly--contig:-NODE-681-length-18822-cov-34.592636_pt1 | contig 18822 bp, 27 predicted proteins | sample MGYA00244045_ERZ653684 | MGnify/ENA primary metagenome ERZ653684 (study PRJEB26926, sample SAMN06165264) | human gut metagenome | biome: ENVO:00009003; feature: ENVO:2100002; material: ENVO:00002003... | reverse complement strand
ATAGAGTAGGTATTATTTAAAATTTGAGTTAGTATGAAAGAAATGGATTTTTATGGATGTAAGACATTAAGTTTGAATGAGGCAGTAATGACTATTGGTGGTGATGCTTATGATGTTGGTCATGCAATCGGAGAGACAATCCGTGATTTTGGAATGGGTCTTTGGGATGGTCTGTGCGGAAAGTGATTTAATGCATTTAAAATGAGGATGAGATAGCGTAAGCTGAAAAGCTATGATAGAGTAGGCATTATTTAAAATTTGAGTTAGTATGAAAGAATTTAATTTTTATGGATGTGATACATTGGATTTGAATGAGGTTGTTTCTATTTCAGGAGGAAGTGTCGCTTATGATATTGGTCATGGAATCGGTACAGCAGCTAGGGATCTTTTGGTTGGACTTTTGTTGAACAAAATTAAGATTCCAGCAAAATAAGTTTATATTTAAAAAAGAGATTGTCTCATCGTATGCAATCTCTTTTTTATTTTAACCTAACGATAACATAAGCATAACATATCCTCTTTTTTAGAACGGTTACTTTTGTCTTGTGAAAAGGAAACAGAAGTAACCGTTTTTAATTTTAACAAGATATGCTATTACCGAACGAATGGATAGAGAACAGTATCGAGACGTACATCTATCAGCACACAACGAAATCGCAGGTAATCTATTGGGTTGTCCTGCTTGCCGTGACCGTCACACTTGTTGCACTTCCCTTCATCTATGTGGATATCTCCGTACAGGGAAGCGGCGTGGTGAGACCGGTGGCGGAAAAGGCGGAAATTACTTCCTCCATTACCGAAATCGTAGATTCGGTTTTCGTGAAGGAAGGTGACCAGGTGAACAAGGGAGATGTGATTCTCCGGTTTCGCACCAACAATTCGGACTACAAGATCAATTACCAGACCAGCCGGTTAAACGACTGCAGCGCACAGCTTGCCGACCTTGCCTTTTTAGCGAAGGGCGAACGTCCGGAACGGTTCAGTTCCCCGGTAAGGCAGCAGGAATATGCCTATTTCATCCGGAAGAAACAGGAACTGGAAACGGCACTGGCACAGGCGGAAAAGGAATACACCCGGAACAGGACGCTTTTTGAGAAGAAGGTCATTTCGGAAGAGGAATACGACAGTTACTACTTCAAGCTGAAAAGCCAGCAGAACGAACTGGCATCGCTTGTACAGAGCCAGCTCAGCACCTGGCAGGCGGACCAGAACACCTACCGGAACACATACAACGAGATGAACTCCAGCCTGAATCAGGAGATAAAGGACAAGGACATGTATATTGTGCGCAGCCCGGTGGACGGGACGGTAGACCAGTTCTCCGGCGTGTACCGCGGAAGCAGCATTCAGGCGGGTCAGTCGCTAGCTGTCATCAGCCCCGACTCCACGCTCTGCCTGGAGGTCTATGTCACGCCGAGAAACATCGGGTTTATGAGCGTGGGTATGCCGGTGAACGTGCAGGTGGAATCGTTCAATTACAACGAATGGGGAACGATACCGGGAAGAGTAAAGGATATATCATCGGACTTCCTGACGGACAGCCAAGGCAATTCCTTTTACAAGGTGAAATGTGAGATGGAGCGTGACTATCTACAGCTGAAGAACGGAAGGGTAGGGAAACTGAAAAAAGGAATGACGGTGAACGCACACTTCATGGTGACACGCCGTTCGCTGTTCGACCTGCTCTATCAGAAGATGGATGGATGGGTGAACCCGAAACAATATGAGAACGAGACAATGGTAGCGAAATTGAATTGAATGGAAAAACAGAACGACTATGTATAAGAAAGGAATCAAGATTAAACAGCATGACATTACGGACTGCGGCGCGGCATGCCTTGCCTCTGTCTGCGCACATTACGGGCTTCAGTTTCCGGTTGCCCGCATCCGGCAGTACGCGTTCACCGACCAGAAAGGCACAAACGTGCTGGGACTGATAGAGGCTGCCAACCGGCTCGGACTTTCGGCAAAAGGCGTGAGGGCACAGTTTGAAGCGCTTGCCATCGTCCCGAAACCGACTATCGCCCATGTGATCGTGCATGAGCACCTGCAGCACTTCGTGGTCATCTATAAGGTGGAGAAGGGACACATCACCTATATGGATCCGGGAGACGGAAGGATGCACAAGGTGACGGACGAAGAGTTCAAGAGGATGTGGACGGGCGTGCTTGTGCTGATGGAACCGGAAGAAAGCTTCAAGAAAGGGAACATGAAAACCAGCATGACGCGGAAGTTCTTCTCGCTGCTGGCACCACACAAGAGCGTCATGATGCAGGCGGTGTTCGGGGCGTTGGTATACAGTATTCTCGGACTGTCCACCTCGGTATATGTAGGCAAGATTACCGATTACGTATTAGTGGACGGAAACATCAACCTGCTCAACCTGATGGGCGTGGTGATGATTGTCATCCTGATTCTCCGCACCTTTATCGGAGCCATGAAGAGCATCCTGGCACTGAAGACCGGACAGCGCATCGATGCCGCCTTGATACTGGGATATTACAAGCACCTGCTGACACTCCCGCAACAGTTCTTTGACACGATGCGTGTGGGTGAGATCATCTCGCGTGTGAACGATGCGGTGAAAATCCGGAACTTCATCAACAACGTGTCGCTCGATTTGGTGGTGAACATGATGATCCTGCTTTTCTCCGTAGGTCTGATGTTCGTGTATTCGTGGGAGCTTGCCCTTGTGACGCTGGCATCCGCACCGCTTTTCCTGCTTATCTTCTGGGGGTTCAACCGGCTGAACCGGAAATACCAGCGTGGTATCATGGAGAGCAGCGCGGACTTGGAGGCACAACTGGTGGAATCCATCAACTCCATCTCCACCATCAAGCGTTTCGGCATCGAGGACTTTGCCAACCTGAAGACGGAGACCCGCTTCGTGCATCTGTTGAAGAACACGTTCAGCAGCATTTACGGAGCGATCATGGCACAGGGTGGCATCCAATTCGTCTCCACAGCCATCACCATAGCGGTGCTCTGGATGGGAAGTGTGCTGGTCATCGACAAGGAACTGACACCGGGAACGCTGATGGTGTTCTATTCGCTCATCAGCTACGTCATCTCGCCCATCGGCTCGCTGATATCCTCCAACCAGACCATTCAGGACGCACTGATTGCAGCCGACCGCCTGTTTCAGATTATGGACCTGGAGCGTGAACAGGACGACAGCCAAAAGATAGAGCTTGAACCGGACATGATCGGTGACATCACGTTTGAGAATGTGTCGTTCCGTTACGGTTCGCGGAAAGAAGTGTTCAAAGGACTTAACCTGAAGATAGAAAAAGGAAAGACCACAGCTGTCATCGGTGAGAGCGGTTCGGGAAAAACCACGCTGATCTCCCTTTTGCAGCATATCTATCCCATCCAGTCCGGGCAGATCCGCATCGGCGAATATGACATCGCCCAGATAAGCAATCGGAGCCTCCGCCGCAGGGTGGGGACTGTTCCGCAGCAGATTGAACTGTTTGCCGGGACAATCATCGAGAACATTGCGGTGGGAGACCTGCAGCCGGACATGAAACGGATTGTAGACCTTGTGGAACAGCTCGGACTGAAGGATTTCATCGAGCGTCTGCCCAACGGATACATGACCTATATCGGCGAGCACGGTGCTTCCCTTTCCGGAGGTGAAAGGCAGCGCATTGCCATTGCACGCGCCCTGTATAAGGAACCGGAGATTCTGATTTTTGATGAAGCGACCTCCTCGCTGGATTCCATATCGGAGAAGCATGTGAAGCAGACGCTGGACGCACTGGCTAAACGGGGAAAGACCGTCATTGTCATTGCGCATCGCCTGAGCACGGTGAAGAACGCGGATAGGATTGTGGTACTCGATAAGGGTCAGGTAGCCGAGACGGGTACGCACAAGGAACTGTTCAATTCTGGCGGAATCTACAGCCGGTTGTGGAACGAGCAGTTTGACCAGTTGGATTAATCTGTTTCCATTCCTATAATCCGATATTCGGGTTGTAGGAATGGATTTTTCTTAACCTTTTGATAACTTTCCGATAACATCGTCCGTGGCTTTGTCTGTCTACTTTTGTAGAGCGAAAAACGAATAAGAAAGGACGAAATATGAAAGGATTAGTATCTATACTGGCTTTTGCCGGATTATTAGCCTGTCAGGGAAACGTACAGGCACAAGTGAAAAAATGGACGCTTGCAGAGTGTATCGACTATGCAGTGACACACAACATTGAGGTAAAGCAAAGCGATAACCAGATTCAGAACTTGAAAGTGCAGAGGAATACATTAAGAAACAGTTTTCTTCCGGATCTGAATGCAGGTGCCTCGCAGAACTTCACATTCGGACGATCGCTGAACCAGAACAACACGTATGAGGACAGCAACATACAGAACTCGTCTTTCTCTGTAACTACGGAAATCCCGATATTTGCCGGATTCAAGCGGACGGCATCCATTGCGCAGAACCGCTTCGACCTGCTTGCCGCAGAGGCGAACCGGGAACTGATAGAGAACAACCTGTCGCTGAACGTGGCTGGAGCCTATTTCCAGATTCTTCTGAACAAGGAAATCTATCGGATAGCATTGGAGCAGATACAGTTGACCAAGGAACAGGAAACCTGCACGCAGCTTCTTATCGAGAACGGGAAGGCTGCCGAATCACAACTTTATGATGTGCGTGCACAGCTGGCGGATGACGAACTGACCGCTACCGAAGCGAGAAATTCCCTCCGGCTCGCTTATCTTGACTTGGCACAACTGATGGAGCTGAAAGGGCATGAACAGTTTGACATCGATTCGCTTGGCGGAGAGATTGCCATCGCCGACACGCTGAGTCCGGTGAGCATCTATCAGTCCGCCCTAACCTGTATGCCTCAGATACGTCAGGCATATTACACCCTGCAGAGCAAGACAAAAGGCATCCGGATAGCCAAGTCCGGATATTACCCGACCCTTTCATTCGCAGCCGGAATCAACACGAACTATTACGACAACGGGAGCGGACTTGGTGAGACGTTCCAGAGGCAGCTTAACAACAACATGCAGAAAAGCCTGTGCTTTACAATCAGCATCCCGTTGTTCGACCGGTTTTCCACACGGAACCAGGTGAGGGCGGCACGTATCGATGAGGATAATGCGAGACTGTCATTGGAAAACGAGAAAAAGCAGTTGTACAAAGACATCGAGCAGGCTTATATGGATGCGATATCCGCATTCGAGAAATACCGTTCCACCACGAAAGCAGTAATAGCCAACCAGGAGGCGCACCGGTATGCCTTGGAAAAATATGCAGCCGGTAAATCTACTGTATTCGAATACAATGAAATCAAGATGAAACTTGCCGACGCACTTTCGCAACAGTCACAGGCTAAATATACCTATCTGCTGAAAGACCGTATACTGGCTTTCTATTCTTGCTTTTCACTAACAGATTAACAGCCTTGTAATTATGCATTCAATAAAGATAAATCTCGATGTCGTTTTAAATAAAAGAGGAATGACGTTGAATGAACTTTCGGAAAAAACAGGCGTGTCTATAGCCAACCTTTCCAACCTGAAAAACAACCGTGTCGTTTCAGTCAGGTTTTCTACGCTTGGGAGAATCTGTAAAGCCTTGGAATGCCAGCCTGCCGACATCTTAAAGTATGAAGATGATTAACTTAATGATAACATTCTGATAACCTGAAAGGGGATACATCCTTCTTACCTTTGTGTCAGTAAAAGGAAATAAAGACGAAACAATAAAAAATAGTAAGATATGGAAATTATTACAGCAACAACGATTTTTTTAGCGTCATTGAACGTATATGGCGAGTGTGGGTTTGCATACAATGCAGAAACCTCAGAGGATGGAATTGTCGCAGCCAAGACTGTGTACCGTAAGTCGGTATGTGGAAAGTATCTGTCTCCGACTCTGAAATACAACTATGTGTATGACGGCGAGCAACGTCTGGCACAGAAAGAAGTGTTGAAGTGGAACGGCGTAACGGAGAAATGGGATAAATCGCACATTTTGAATTATCTATATGATGAAAACGGATATACCATTGAGTATGCCGTATGGGACAGTGGCAAACAGGAATACGCTGATGTGGTTGCCAAGCAGACTTATCATGAAAGCATTGACGGTGCGCTTTATATCGCGTTGTATAGATGGGATGATTCCGGGAACGATTGGGTGAAACAGAATGACATGGTCGCCATGAACCTGTCAGGCGAACTTCTGACATCTTTTGAATTTGAATTATAATAAAATGTATAACAATAAAATGATGAATTTATGGAAAAGAAAAATTTAGAACGGAAAGTCAGACTGATTGCAATTGAAGAAATGAGAAATGTGAACGGCGGAGCGAACATCGTAGCCGGGGACGAATTTGCACAACTGAAACTGCCGATTGGCATGCGAAAGAAATTCTAAGCTGATGTTGTTTTGAAAAAAAGAGGTTGGATTGGATAATAAATTGAATGTGTGAATCCTTGTCTGTATGTTTTTGGGATGCCTGTGTGTGGCATCCCTTTTTTTATGGAAACTAAACTATGGAGCATATCTTTCTCCCTTGTCGCTTAAATATAGATCTATGGCTTCGTTGAATGCCTGAAGTAAGGTCATTCCGTTGTCTGTTGCATATCGTTTCAGCCGGTTGTGGCGTGAAGGGTCTGTTATGTAATTGCAGGTTTTATATTTGGGCTTTTCTTGTGTACGTAAATCCGATTGCTTTACCGCTACTGTCGTTGGTCTTACCAATGAACTTAGCCCGGCTTTCATGTTTTCTCTCAGGTTGTTCCTTTTGTTTTCCATACGGTTGTATTAATTGAACGTTGATTCTTTTTTAAGAAATTCATCACAAAATGAGGCATAATCTTCCGCTCCTGAAGATTTTGGCGCATAGTGGAATATATCATGTTTAGCAGCTGTTGCTTCTCCGATAGCGACATTGGTTCGGATTGTAGTAGTGAACACATCCCCTTGAAAAGTGTCACGGATTATCTCTTGTATATCCTGGTTGAAATTTTTCCGTCTGTCGTATTTGGTAATCAGTATTCCAGAAATACGCAGTTTTGGATTCAGGTTGTTTTTTACTTCCTGGATGACGTTTGTTAGCCTGCCCATTCCTCGCATTGCTAAGTATTCTGCTTCTACGGGGATAATGATGCAATCCGAAGCAGTCATCGCGTTGATAGTCAGTATAGATAAGGATGGAGGGCAATCTATAAGAATATAATCATATTGTTCTTGTACCTGACTGATCAATTTGTGAAGAATCTGCTCCCGTGCATACTTTTGCATTATTTCCATTTCTATTGCTGACATATCCAAACATGACGGTACAATATCCAGACCGTCCTCATTCTTTACAATCGGAAGCGGGATGTAGCCTCTCATGGCTTGATAAATGGTATCGTCAAGTTCTGTAGAAACTCCTAGGCAGTCCGTCAGGTTTGACTGTGCATCCATATCAATGAGCAGTACCCGTTTCCCCCGAATTTGCAGTGCTGCGCCCAAATTAGCCGCGGTTGCCGTTTTCCCGACACCTCCTTTGTGGTTGATTATTGATACTATTTTTGCCATACAGTTGATTATAAATGCTAACTGAAAAACTAAATTACTAAAATTAGTTGATTAGTGGCAAAATTACTATTAAATGCAGAATAAATCAAATGAATCAACGATTTTATTTTTCCCGTTTATTCACTCCCGTTTTCTCTATTGCATTTTAAGATGGAATAGGACATATCCTTATTGGACTATTTTTAGAATAAGAATTTAATATTTATGCATTATGTGTGTTATTTCCACTAATCCACTAAAATACTAATATTTGTAATGTACATTATATTTTATATAAATATTTGATAAACAATGAAATATAAAATATGTATATACACTAATTCACTAATAAACTAAACAACTAATAACCTATTTTTTTGTAATGTACATTAAAAATAATATTTTTGCAAGAAAATAAACATCAGAAAAATGATAACAACGATACAGTTTAAGACGCTTGACGATTTGTTTCAGTTTTATAATAACCGCCTGTTCGAAGGGAAACTGCCAGAATGCATTGTGAATATGAGCCGGAAGGGAGGTTCTTATGGTTTTTTCGCTGCAGACCGATGGAAAGGGGATTCAATGCAAAAGAAAATCATCCATGAAATCAGTATCAATCCTGATTTTATGGATCGACCGGATAAAGAATGGCATTCGACTTTAGTACACGAAATGTGCCATCTTTGGCAGCATGATTTTGGGAATCCAAGCCGGAACTGTTATCATAACAAGCAATGGGCGTCTAAAATGATACAGGTCGGTCTGATGCCGACAGACACGGGGGAACCGGGAGGGAAACAAACAGGGCAACAGATGTCCCATTATGTAATTGAAGGCGGCTTGTTTGATAAGGTTTTCAATGCGCTTGGGGCTGATGAATTGGAGAACCTACGTTTGAAATACAGACCTTTGCCTGCTTCTTTCCGGATGCTTCCAGTGCCTGTACCTCCACCGGGAAAATCTGCAGATACAGAAAAAGCTGAAGATAAGGAGGGGGATTGGGAGAAAAGCGGGAAACGCAAGAGATACACTTGCGGATGTGGAAACCATGTATGGGGAAAATCTGGTTTGTGGATTAGGTGCGAAGAGTGTAATATGCTGTTTTTGGAGGATTAAATGAAACTGGAGTGTCGGCGAATCGAAGCCGGTTCTTTATTCTGTATAATGGCATAAAAAACAAAACCCTGAAGTTTGTCTTTCGACAGGGACGACAGGGGATTACTTTGCAAAAGTACGCATTTGTATTTATATTTGCAAATAAAACGATAGAAATCATGAAATATAAAGATTATGAAGCGGCTTTCTCCCAAGCCCGTTTAAGCAGATACCTAAATGCTTGTGCTGGAGACAAGAATAAGGCACTCATACTATACAGGTACAATTTGAAATTGTGTCAGAAATTTTATGGCGTACTTGGATTGTTTGAAGTCGTTTTTCGCAATGCGGTAAATGAACACTATAAGCGTCATTTCGGTGATGAAGATTGGATTCGGACGCAGATTCATGCAGGAGGAATGTTAGAGAGCAGTCCACAGGTATCAGATGTAACCCGTTACATCTCAAAACTATCGGATGCGGGGAAGTACACGCATGACAGGTTGGTATCTTCGGTAAGCTTCGGCTTCTGGAGCTATCTTTTCAACAAACAGCCATTTCGGAAAGGCGGTCAGAGTCTATTGGCTATCTTTCCGCACAAGACCAAAGGGTTGGGGCAAAGGGCAATTTACAACGAGTTGATGGAAATCAAAAGTTTCAGGAACCGAATTGCCCACCATGAACCCATATGTTTTGACATGGACGGAAACAAGGACGTGGAATTTGCACAATCCAATTACAACCAAATCCTGAAGTATGTTGGTTTTTTGGGGTACAACAAGAATGAATTGTTCTATGGGTTGGATGTGCTGCCTGACAGGACAATCCAAAAAATAAGAGACCTATAACAATTGAAGCCGGGATTATCCGTTTCAAATATCCCGGCTTCATCCTTGTTTGTCCTTCAGTTTTCCTTTAAGTGCATTGATGATATACCCTTTGGGGTTTCCCTTGTCTCTCGATTTTCCTTTTAGTATAGCCAGTTCACCCATAATGTCCGGCAGTTCGAACTGTGCGGCAATGAAAACAGCCCGGTTGTTCTTGATTTCCTTGTCTGAAAATCCAAGCGAGAGCTTCAAGTAGCCAAGCACTTGCCTGTTCAGATCCCACGAAAGGTTTGTCTGCTTCTGGATTTCCTGCCGGTAGAGGTCATTATCCCTGAACTGCGGCTGTACTATCGGATAAAAACAGAACCCGACAATTTTCTTTCCTTCTTTCTGAGGGGTCCACTCGAAAGTATAGGGGGAGCACTCGTCCAGCTCTTTTTTTGCCGGCTCAATGACTTTCCGTATGAAATCTGCCGTCAGTTTGTATTTGTCGGTTACCTGGAACATTTCCTTGAGATGGTTAAGTGAGAATGACATTTTCGCTTTCTGACCGCTCATCAGTTCATAGAAGCGCATTGTATAGACGCTTTTGAAGTTCATGGCTGTCACTAACTCGTATTTGCGGAATCCTTTAGTGAAGTCAAGGCAGCAGCTCCAAATCCTTGGGTCTATTTGAAACGTGAACGTGCTCTTGTATTTTTGAATTTTTGGCAAAACAATGATATTTATCTTTTCCCATGTTTTTTCATCTTCATATTCAAAATATTTCTGAGACAAGGCTATCAAGGCTTTTTTTGCTTTCGCATAGTTATTGTCATCTTCATTGGATAGTATCGATGTGACCGGGAGGGTCACTATTAAGTTTCCCCAAAGCGTGTGTTCCACTTTTCTACAATCTTCCGGGAATTTCAACCCCTGCAATTCACATTGGGCAAGTTCTACAAGCCTGTATAGAATTCTTTTTTCGTACACATTGAAATCATATTTTGCCGTAGTCATGATGTAGCTTTGTATCTGGTCTTTGTTTCTGACTACTACTCCGTTGTTTTTTTTCTGTTTCGTGCGTTCCATAATCCAATTGGCTTTATGTTGTTTTGCAAAGATAGCTATTATTATGACTTGTACAAATGAAAGTCATCGATAATATAAAAATCCATTCCAAAAGTCATAGTTTGAGGCGAAAAATCCATTCCAAAAGTCATAGTTTGTATTCCAAAAGTCATAATAAGATGTTAAATGCTTTCTGTAATTAATTGATAATCAGCTGAAATTTAGTTAAAACAAAAAAGTCGATAAGTATATACAAGTTATGCATATAAACAAGTCAAAGAATTTTTTAGCGGAATGTCACGAAATCCATTCCAAAAGTCATAATTCCGTTGAAAAGGAAAAGCAAATTGTCAGCATAGCAGGAATAGGGACGGATTTTTCTGCGTGTTAAATTATGTATATTTATGTAATTATATATTTAATTCATGTTGAAAAACATAATTACATATGGACACCCTTGTTTGTGCCTAATCCGAGTATCTTCTGTAGTCTTATCCATAGCTGTTTGAAAAATTCCTTGAAGTGAAAATCGTTCAGCCAAATGGTCGTGTTGCCAGACTTGCTTTTGGCTATGTCTATTTTCACGTCCTTGACCTGATGCTTTTTTCTGCGTTCCCGATCGTACAGGAATCCTGAATAGGTTATTTCTTTTCCTGTAAGCAGGAGCCGGATATCGTTATCACCGACCCCCATTGTCCGGAGTTCATCGATGTTCTCTTTGGCGTTTTCCATGCAGGGGAACAACTCGGTTATCGGCTTCAGCCTTTCCTCTCCGGTTCTGACAGCCCTGCGTGTGGCTTCCCGTTCCCTTTCGTTTTGGGCGTTTGCTGTACGCAGGTTGCTCTGGAGGTTCTGGCTTTTCATCTCCAGTTCAAAATTCTCCCTTTTCAGTTCTGCTATCTCCTGCTCCTGCCGTTTGACCTTTCCGGAGTTGAAAAGGCTGGCTGTAGCATCGATGACGGTAGTTCCGGCTTTCAGCAAGGCTGTCCCCGTGTCGGCTGCCGCCCCTTTCAGCTTTTCCACCTTTATTTCAGCGGCTGCTTCTTTGAGCTTCTTTTGGGTGTCCTCCAGCTTTTCCCCTGCCTGTTTCACTTTTTCCTCTATGACGTTGCGCTCATTCTCCATCTTACGGCATTCTTTTTCGATTTGCGCCGCTTTCTCCGCTTCGACCATATTCTTGTACTGGATGGCGGAAAGGTGCTTACGGTCGGAAGAAATGCCCCTTTCCATGCCAAGGCATTCCGCCAGTATGGTCTGCATTTCCGCCATGTCCTGCTTGTTCAGCTTCCGGGTTCTCCCTGTTTCCCCGTCCGTCCAGTCGAAAATCATGTGCGCATGGTAGTTCGGCTTCCATGTTTCCGCGTTCCCGTCCCAAACGCCGGCTCCTTCGTCCTTGTGCGTGTAGATTTGGAACGTGTGTATTCCGAAACGTTCCTCCAACCTCCCGGCAAAGTCCTGTAGCTGCCGGAGTGTCGTGCCGTCCTCGATCACGACCACTCCCTCGCGGATGGGTGTCGCCTTCTTCTGCATGGACTGCCCGGTGTGCTGCCTGTACTTTTCCCTTATGTCCTCCAGCACGTCCGCAATCCTCATTTCCGACCATTGCTCGTTGCGGTGGGAGAGTTCCTGGCGTATGTAGTCGAGTTCCTTGCTGCGGAGGTTGTGCCGTTCCGCGCTGCCGATGTTGCAGGGTCTTACGTTGATGCTTGTCTTTGCCATAACCTTTCTCTTTTCGTTGGTGGATATCCGTTTGCATCGCCATCGAGCTTGCCGATGGCGGACGGGGTCGAGGGGTGTCCCCTCGCACACGACCCTTTAGGGTCATAGTGTGCTATAACCTCGCAAGCAAAGTTAAGCCATTCGGACGGAATTTGCAAATGCCAAGTGTGGAAAGAGCACATAGGTCGGTACACAAAGTACACTCAGAAAAATCATCGGTCGGGGAACGCCTGCACGGCAAGGGGGTGCACCCGCACTCCCGACGAGTGCATCCATTAGAAGCCATTTTTCCGAAAGTAATTTCATTGTATCAAATTCATGTAGATTAACTATTGAAATTGTTACATAATCAATATTTATTGTACTTTTGCGATGAAAAAAGGTGTCATTTATGGTGGATAAGAATAAAAATTTAAAGAAGATGAAAGAAGGAGATTTGGTATCGGTGTCCGCTGAAGCCACAGGCTTAGGCAGACCAATGGAGGCTGTTATAGACAAGATTGAAACATTCCTTGGTCAAACCCTTGTCACGGTCAGTTATACGCAACCTGACGAAAATTCCGGATTCGGTGGTTGCTTTGTTGATGCACATATCACTGTGAAGGAATAAAAACAGATAAATTTGATAAATTGGAAGTATGGGAAATGAAAATGTATCAAAATCAAAGAGAGGCGGAAAACGGGAGGGAGCAGGTAGGAAAAGCCGTGCCGGCATCCATTCGGTAGTCATGCGTGTACCTGCATCAATGGAGGAACTTGTACAGGCATTCATTGATATTTATTCGGACTGGATTCGTGAAGAAGGAGACAAATTCGCTCCACACAAAACCAATGAAACGCAAAGGGCTTTGTTCAGGCAGACGGTTTCAGGGATGTTGGAATTTGAACGTGAACGGTTGGTGAAAAGAAACAAGGAGGATAGCGACAGGCGTCAACTCCGCTTGTTTGAAAACGAAACGAAATCAGAATAGCGAATTTTAAAAAACGAAGGTTTTTCATACACGTTCCGGTCTTTCCAAGTTGTGTAGGAAATGCTGTTCCTGTTTGTCTGAAAACCGGTCTTTTTATCAAAGTATGAAAAATAGTATGTATGACATATTACAGACAAGACCATGATTATAGGATATGCAAGGGTTTCGAAGAATGACCAGCACCTTGACCGGCAGATAGACCGGTTGAAAAAAGAGGGATGCGAGCGGATTTATCAGGAAAAAGTGTCTGGCGCGGGAAAACTAAGACCTGAACTGGATAGGATGCTGGATGCGCTTCGTGAAGGAGATACAGTCATCGTATGCGAATTGACCAGGTTGGGGCGTTCCGTAAAGGAGCTTTTTATGCTGGCTGAACGTATTGGCGCAACGGGTGCGGATCTGCGTTCGATTAAAGAGCCTTGGCTTGACACGACCACTCCGCAAGGTAAACTGCTTTTTGCCGTATTCTCAGGTGTGAGCCAGTTTGAGCGTGACATTATCCGGGAAAGAACCCTTGAAGGGCTGGAATCCGCACGGGCAAGGGGACGCAAGGGTGGGAGACCGAAAGCCGATGCGGGGCGCATAGAACTTGCCATGAAGCTTTATGATTCCCGTGCGTGTCCCGTGTCTGACATTCTCAAGGCTTCAGGCATAAGCAAAGCCACCCTGTACGCCTATTTAAAGGACAGGGAAAGTACGGAAAAGGGAACCTGAATGGAATCCTTTTCCGTAAGGTTATGTAATTCCGATACGTTACTTTGCCACCAGCATCAGTCCGACACCTCTCGCGGTCTTAATCTCCACATCCGGATCATCGGTAAAGAGCTTGCGGAGTTTGGTGACAAATACATCGAGGCTACGGGACGCGAAAAAATCGTCTTCCGTATTCCAGCATCGGCTCAGGATGGCTTCGCGGCGGATGACCTCATTCTTGTTTTCGGCGAGAAGCTGCAGGATTTTGGCTTCCGTTGTGGTCAATACACGGATTTTACCCGTGTTGTCATCACGCAAGGTGGCATGTACGGTGTCAAGCGTGTAATGGCTGAACCTGCAGTGCCCCTCTACCGACCTGCTTCTGGCACCTTCCTTCATTTTCAGGATGGCGTGGATGTGTGCGTCTATCTCTTCCGGGACAAACGGCTTCTTTACGTAGTTGTTCACGCCCAGTTCGTAGCCGTGTTTCACGTCTTTGGGCGATGTCATGGCGGAAGCGAACAGGATTGGCGTGTCTCCGTCCGTCTCACGGATGCGCCTTACCATCTCGAACCCGTCCATTTCGGGCATGTCGATATCGGATATGATGATGTCAGGTTTGTGTTCCTCCCAAGCGTGCAGACCTTCCAGTCCGTTTCCGGCGGTAATCACTTCATAGCCGCCGATTACATCCTGCAGACCTGCCTGTACGATGTAGCATAAGTTCACATCGTCTTCAACGAGTAGTAGCTTTATCATAGTTCTTTGACCATTAAGGGTAAATAGATAATAAATTCAGTAAACTCACCTTCTATGCTGTTGACGAAGATTTTTCCTTTGTGCGCTTCGATTACCTGCTGCACGAAATTTAGACCCAGCCCGAAACCGGATGCTTTCTTCCTGCGGTTCCTGCTTCCAGCCGCTGCACGCTCGTATTTGTTGAAGATGCTGCGCTGGTCCTTTTCCGATATGCCAAAACCGTTGTCGTATATCTTGATAATGGAATAAAGGTCGTTTTTCGATGACGAGATACGTATGTCCACACGCTCTTTGGAATATTTGATGGAATTGTCTATCAGGTTACTGAACACTTCTTCGATGTATTCCGCATCGGCATATATCTCCGGTGTTTGCAAGTCAAACTCGAACGATACGGGCTTGTGCGATTTCACCTTGAACTTGTCAGCCAGCCTGACGAGCATCGGCTCCAGCGCAATCTTTTCACATTCCATCTTCATCTTCTTGTTCTCCAGTTTCGATATGGTGAGCAGCTTGTTGGTCAGTGTCAGCAGACGATCCGCCTCTTCCTTGGCGACATTGAAGAATTTCTCTTTTGTCTCCGGCTTGTCATCCAGCCTTCCGCTGTGCAGAAAACTCAATGCCGTGAATATGGTAGTAAGCGGGGTCTTCATATCATGCACCATCGCGTAGGAAAAATCTTCCCGTATTTGGGAAATCTTATTAATGCGGTTAATGATTTTTATCTGATAAGTAATACATCCGATTACAAAAACCATGATAATAATAGTCGCTATAATCAGTAGTCCCATACGTTCTAAGAAAGTCTTATTGGGATTTGTGATGATAAGCTGGACAACCTGGGTATAATCTGAACGGATTGGAAAGTATTTGGGTTTGATAGCCATAAAGGACGGTTCTTTTTGAGTGCCGATACCGTTTAGTTTTTCTCCTGTCCTTAAATTTATGATGTATATATAATACTGGTTCCCTAATCCATTTTGTATCAATAATTCTGCTGCAATCGAATCAAGATTGTGCAATGACATCGGATATCCCATATCTGAAAGTCGTTCATAAAAATAGGTCATAGGAGGAATGGTGTCGTTTGTTGGTCCACTCTTTATTCTTGTGCCTTTAGGAGTTTGACCGAATCTCATATTTCCCTCTTCTTCCAAGGCTTTTTCAATGGTTGCATAACTTTCCTTTTGAATATTGTTTTCGATGAGCTTATATGTATTGAATAACCATATTGACTGTAGGGTAATCACACTTATCAAACCAGCGAATGTCAATATGCTTACATATAATGTTGTTTTATTCCTTATTGATAGTATATTTTTCATTTATGATTTTATTTGTAAATGTTGCAAATGTAATAAATATCTGCGTGAATTTAACAAACAGATAACGTAATAATAACTTAAATGGAATTTTTGTTGTAATATATTTGCATTGTAATCAAAAAATAAATTGTGAAACTTAATAATTAGTAATTATGGGACAGTATTTTACAGAATTGAATCAAGACGAGAACCGAAATATTTTTGGTGGAGAAGAATATGAATGGATATATATAGAAGGACGTTATATACGAGTTCCTGTACATTCATAAAACATAAGTTATATGATTATAGTGATCTTAAAAGTTAACCTAACGATAACATAAAGGTAACATAATTCCAAGTAATGTTAGTTTACCTTTGCATCAGTAAAACAAACAAAGAGTATAATAACAATTAAATAGAAATGCGTATGAAAAAAATGAATTGAAAACTTTAGAGATTGAAGAATTGAAAAACGTGAGTGGAGGAGTGGCACCTGGACCTAACGGTGAAAGTTGTACGGAACATGGGTTGCCGGATTTCTTGAAAAACAAGACTCTCTTGGATATTCTTAAACTTCGATAGTGGAAGAATGGCATTTGAGAGAATCAGAAAGGATATAGTATTAACAAATAAACTTATTGCGTATGAAAGAATTGAACAAAAATGAGAACCTGTCAATTACAGGCGGGTATTTTCCTCCGACGGAGGAACAGTTGGAAAAATTGAATCCTATTGAGAGAATTATCATTTGTTGGTAAAATAAAATGTGTTGCATGGATAAGTATGATATTATGCGTGAGTTAAATGCGTGTGAAATTGAGAATATTAATGGAGGAATAGCACCTGTGTTGGTTGCGTTAGCTTGGGGATTTGGTATAGGATTTCCATCTGGTGTAGCGATTGGGATAGCGAAAAATGTATAATTAAAAGAATTAATATGAAAGAGTTAAATAATGAAGAATTGAAGAATGTGAATGGTGGAGCTATTGGACTAATTGTGGCTGGAATAGTTGGTGTTATAGCTGGTGTTGTTGTAGGTGTTGAAGTGGCTGACTATTATTTGGAATAGTTTAAAGTATGATGGAGTTTTTTAAAGAACACTTAGTTTTTACAGTGTTTATGTCTACTTTTTCTTTAGGATTTATTCTTGGAATTAGTATAGGGATAGCAAAATATTGTATGTAGAAAATTAGAATGATTATGAATGTATGCATTTATGAAATGAGTTTGCAGGAAATGAAGGAAACCAATGGCGGTGGAGCCTTGGATATTTTGATAAATACGATTGTAGACGTTTTAAATGGAAGAATACCTGTATATGTTTAATTTAAATGGTTGTGGTTTATGGATAAAAATATGAATTTTCAAGAAATGAATGAATTTGATATGGAAAACTATGTTGGAGGGATGATATTGCTTCCAGTAATAGATACCACAGAATTTTTATTGGGGTTAATTGATGGTTTGAGAGGTAAATAAATTGTTGTGAGTGCCCAGTAAAGTAATTTTTATTGTAGCAACAGTTTACTTTTTGGGCATTCTTTTAATGTTTAATGATCATCAACGATGAAAATAAAAATGTTTATATTATATATCTTCATTCTTTTAATATTGGCATTCATTTTGTTTTTTATTTATTGTGTAAATTGGACTTATAAAGTAAATAAATGGCAAAATTCAATAGGAGTAGAATTGCCAAAAAAATTTAAGAGAACTATGCAAATACAAAGAGATGCTAATGGATATTTTTGCATAAATTCTCAAGTGGATGGAATTGAAAAAAGTTTTATTTTAGATACAAAAGCAACAAGTATGTCTAGAATAGAAAATTTACGAGCGATGAAAGCTGATTATTGGGGAACTTATCCTATACCTGTAAAAAATTTATATGGGCAACAAGAAAGGCTTCCATTATATAAGTTAGGTAAGTTAGCTATTTGTAATGATCTTTTTTGTAATTCTCCTCTTTTTAAGGGAATATCTGATTCAAATGTTTTGTATAGTATTTTGTATAAAGATGTTTTAGGTAAGGATATATTAAGACATTTTGTATGGAAATTTTCTATTGATGACAATAATTTGACATTGTTGTCAAATGTTGATACATTAACTTTAAAAGATGAAACTAAAAATTATACAAAAATAGAAGAAGGTTTGAATAGTGGAGTTCCTTTACAGTTTACTTCAATTAATTATCAATGCAATTTTGACTTTGACTTAGGTTTTCAAGGTTGTATAAGTATAAATAAAAAAATATTTGAATTGCTACGGGAAAATAATGTGTTTTGTGAAAAATATATTAATCAACGTGTGATAGGACGTGTAGATACAGCTTATGTATTTGAACATGTGAATTTAAAAATTATGGATCTTAATATATCTAATTGTACATTATGTTATTATCCGTTGATTGATAGAAATTTATTAGGTGTTCGTTTTATAGAAAGATTCAATTTTATATTGGGATATCAAAAGAAAAATGATACTTCTTGGCAAGAAGATTTATATATACAACCAAGAAATCTAATAAGTGGAGATGATGAATTTATTTTTTGTCCTAAAATAGGGTTTGATGTGAATGTCTTAGGTAAGGAAGTTTTTGTTACGTTGTTAAGGATAGATAAAGGTGGAAACAAATTAAAGGTTGGGGACAAAGTGGTAGAAATAAATAATGGCGAAGTGAGTATTAATATAGATTCTGTTGCATCTGGAAACGTGACTTCTTATTTACAACATCAAGAAAAAATAAGAATGAAAATTGAAAGAAATGGTGAAATACTTAGCATAGATATTTAATAGCGTAAACCGAAAAGCTATAATAGAGTAGGTATTATTTAAAATTTGAGTTAGTATGAAAGAAATGGATTTTTATG
>ENA-OZHH01000661-OZHH01000661.1-human-gut-metagenome-genome-assembly--contig:-NODE-661-length-19267-cov-8.182126_pt1 | contig 19267 bp, 18 predicted proteins | sample MGYA00244045_ERZ653684 | MGnify/ENA primary metagenome ERZ653684 (study PRJEB26926, sample SAMN06165264) | human gut metagenome | biome: ENVO:00009003; feature: ENVO:2100002; material: ENVO:00002003... | reverse complement strand
GTCAGCGGCCTGCCGGGGCAGCTCCGCAAGGGAGAGGGTATATTGCCCCAGCGCCGTATCAAGCGCGTCCTGAAGCATATCTGCCAACATATCCAGCAACGCATCCTCGCGGATGGTCACGCCGGGGCAGGCATCCTTGCTGATTCGGCTCTGGCTCAGACAATGGTAGAAGTACACATCGTCGGACTTCTTGCGGATATTTCTCTGCCGGTGCAGGCTGCCGCCGCAATGGGCGCAGAACACCTTGCCTTTGAGCAAATTCGGCGTGTAGGCTTTGACCTCCCGTGCCTTGGCGCGGCTGGCGGTCTGGTCAAGGATTGCCTGCACCGCCGCGAACTGCTCCCGGCTGATGATGGCCTCATGGGTGTCCCGCACCACCGTCCATTCCTCGGCGTCGGCCTTGACCTGCCGGTGATCTACGGTTTTGGTCTGTCCCTGAACGAGATCGCCGGTATAGACCTCGGAGCGGAGAATAACGCCGACTGTCCGGGTCTGCCACTTGCCGCTGCCGAGCAAATTCTTGTGAGTGATCTTGCCCTGCATCTTCTTGTAGTGGCTGGGGGTAAGAACGCCTGCCTCGTTCAGCCGCACGGCAATGGTATTCAGGCCAGCGCCCTCGGAAGCCCAGCGGAACATCCGCTGCACCACGACGGCGGCAACGGGGTCGATGATAAGCTGGTGGCAATCGTCCTCGGCTTTCAGATAGCCGTAGGGAGTACGCGCCCCGATGAACTTGCCGTCCTTCATGGCCTGCCGCTGCTGCGCTCTGATCTTTCGCCCAATGTCCAAAGCGTAGGCTTCGTTTATCATGTTCCGCAGCGGAATGATGATACCGGAATGGGCGTCCTCCGGGGCGACGGTATCGAAGTTTTCATTGACCGCAATAAAGCGGATATTACGGATGCGGAAATACTGTTCGATGTAGTAGCCGGTGTCGATGGTGTTTCGTCCTAAACGGGAGAGGTCTTTGACAATCACGCAGTTTACATGACCGGCCTCAATATCCGAGAGCATCTGCTGAAAGCCCGGACGGTGGAAGTTTGTCCCCGTCGCACCGTTGTCGATATAGGTATCGTACACGCTGATCTCCGGGTACTGCTCCAGATAGCGGGCAATAATCATCTGCTGGGTTTCAATGGATACGCTGTGCGTGTGGGTATCCTCCACAGAAAGGCGGACGTAGATCGCGGCGCGGCAAGCTGCGGCAGCCTCCTGAGCGGCCACCGCAGCCGTTTCTTTTCTGCTTTTTCTTGCCATGCTCAGCCCACCTTTCTCTGTTCGTAATCTTTCTGCTGCGCCGCCAGCGCCAAAAGCCGCAACGCCTTTTTGTATTCGTCCTCATGGGTAAAGGTAATATCCAGCTCTTTTTTCCCACGGACGCGGATGCTCTGTACCATGTGAATGAGCGCCCTGCGGTCTAAGGTTTCCAGCGTGGAGAACTGCGTAAACTGTGAAATCCAGCGGTTGCGCTCACTCCGGTTTTCCAAAACCTCCGTGAGTTTTTCCTTGAGAACGCGGACGCTCTCGCGAATGTCCTCGGCCTGCTTGGTGTATTTGGCTTTATAGGAGGCGTATTCTTCCTTGGTAAGCATACCTCCCACAAGGCTCTCATAAAGCCGTGCCTTGAACTCCAGCGCCTGCTCCAACCGGCGCTCGTTGTCGGTGATGTGGTCGCTGTATTCCTTGGCAAGCGCCTGATTGATGCTGGTCTGGTCAATGCCGGTCAGCAGCGCCTCCAGAGAAGCAATATTGCCGATATAGGCTTTCAGGCTGTCCCGCACACAGTCGATCAGGCTGCTTTCTTTCAGCATGACCGGATGGGTGCAGCCCTTTTTCTTGCCGGTGGGACAATAATAGTAGTGGTACTCCTTGCCGTTTGCACGGTTGGTCTTGCGGGTCATGCGGCTTCCGCAACACCCGCAGATCAGGATACCGGAGAACAGATACACTGTGTCCTCGTTGGGAGAAGTCCGGGTATCCAGTCCCTTGATGCGCTGCACCAGCTCAAAATCCTGACGGGCAATCAACGCTTCGTGTGCATCCGGGATGCGCACCCACTCGGAGGCAGGGCGCTGCTCCATCTGCTTGATCTTGTAATTGGAGGTGCCCTGCTTGCCCTGCACCAGCGTTCCGGTATAGGTTTCATCCTGCAAGATGCGGATGATGGTGGTGGCCGACCACTTACAGTCCGCTTTATCGGCATAACCGTTTTTCGCATAGGGCAGGCCGTTGTTTTTCTTGTAGGCCAGCGGGGAGAGAATGCCCAGCCGGTTCAGCTCCGATGCGATCTTGGAGCCGCTTGCGCCCTCCAGCCGCATACGGAAAATGTCGCAGACCACGCGGGCGGCATAGGGATCGGGGACGAGCAAATTCTTGTTGTCCTTGGCTTTCATATAGCCGTACACCGGGAACGCGCCGACGAAGTCGCCGTTGCGCCGCTTCACATCCAGAGAGGTGCGGGTCTTGATGGAAATGTCCCGGCAGTAGGCTTCGTTCATAATGTTCTTGACCGATACGGTCAGATCATCGCCGCTGTCGTGGGCGGTGTCGATGCTGTCGGTGATGGCAATGAAGCGCACCCCGTAGGCCGGGAATACCCGGCGCAGATACCGGCCGGTTTCAATGTACTCGCGCCCCAGCCGGGAGAGGTCTTTTACAATGACGCAGTTGATGTTGCCATCGGTGACATCCTGCATCATTTTCTTGAATGCGGGACGGTCGAAGATGATGCCGCTGTATCCATCGTCGATCTTTTCGGAAACGACCTCAATATCCGGGTTGCGCTCCACAAAGTTCTCAATGAGCTTGCGCTGATTGGAAACGCTGTCGCTTTCGCTGGAATGATCGTCGGTGTAGGACAGGCGGATATAAGCGGTTGCTTTGTATTTAGGCATGAAAAAGCACTCCTTTCTCCCGGACTGCTCCCGCATGAAAAGAGTGGTTATCTGGCTATTAGATTTTCATCCTTTTCCACACCGATCATAGCACTCTCTGCGGAAAAAAGCGAGGATGTCGCTTAGCGCAAAATGCCTTGCAGACATTCTTCTAACGTAACACCGTTCCCGGCAAAGCAGGCGTTTACCACGAAATCGCCGCAGCGGAAGCGGTAAGGATTTTTGATCTGGCGGATAAAGGCGGCAATGCGTTCTTCCTTGGGAAGATTTTTGTCTACGGATACATCCCGGATGTCCACCAGTTCATCCGTGTGGATTTGGGTTTCGTTTGGCGTCGGCTGCATCATGGCGATCTCCTTTCTCGGTTTGGTGGGTTTCCTCAAGGTCACATGAATGCGCTGACGGAAAGGCCGTCAGCGCATGGTATCTGACTTTGAGAGGCGGCTGCGCGGGTAGAATTGGAGCCACATAACATAATGGCGAATACCGGCGCAGCCGCTCTGCTTGTCCATTTGAGAAGATCCATCCTATTTGCCACGCGCCCCGGATAGTGGGCATGATGCAGGCCGCCCTTGGCAGGGCTGTCATAACTCCACGATACCGCTGCCGCAAAGGGCTGGCGCATACCGTAGGGTTCCCCCTCAAGTCTGTGGGAGGGCGTGAGCAAGTTTCATTATCCGCCGCGCTGTCATCGCGCCCGATTTGCCGAATCGGGTCTAAGGCTGCGTAGATCGCTCGGATGGCTTTTCCGGAATCACCTCCTTGAAGCCATCGTCGTGGCGGCGCACCTTATGCCGCTATCACGCGGGTTTTGTGCCTGCATCATGGTCTATTCAGTTTTCAACGTTCAACGAAAGGCTTCGTGGAGAATGTCCCTTCACCTATCGCCGATTTTGGGCCACTTTTGCAAGGTGTTTTTGAAAAACCTCAGAAATATTTTTTGATTTTTCTGATTGCTGCTGTAATGTTGAGAGAAATAGCCTGATGCGACACGCCTTCGACTTTTCCAATCTCGTCAATCGTCATTCCATCCACGAAATACATCCACATCCTGCGGAACTGAGTGTCCGTCAGGTGCTTCCTGATTTGCGTAACCTTTTGGGTGCTACGGCGGATTTCCGCCACCCGGTCATGCGCCTGCTCCATGCAGATATCCGCAGCGGGAATAGATGCTGCTTCCTCGGAAAGCTCGTCCAGTGCAAGGGTATGATTAGCGTAGACATGATCCTCTTTCTCGGAAGCATGATAGTCTGCATCCGACAGGGACTTCCATTTCAGAAATTCTTCCTCGCTGGCAAAGTCCTCGCGGGTCAGGCGGATGATGGCTTCGTTGGCATCCATGTAAACGATAGCGTTGGGGTCTTTCTTGTTCAGCGCATAGCTGCTCTTTCTGTTAAACATAATATGTCCTCCGTTTCGGTGTTGGGTGGGTGGTGAACCAGACCAACACCGGCGGAGAACGACAGCCGACAGGAAAACGTAAAAAGGCGCTCGAACAGGCATGATGACCTGAACGAGCGCCTTGCGTGCGAGTGAAAACATGAGTAACGAATACTGTACCGGGAGGGGCTAAATCACGGATGAACCAAACCGCATAAAAAGAGAGCTGCAACTCGCTTTCGTGAGTGCAGCTCGTCTGGGGGATAGGCGCGTGCTTTTTGAAGTGGACGGCTAATCGGTGCTTATGCTTTTTTACATGACCGCGAGCGGCCTTAGCAGTATCTCCTGTTCATCCGTGACATCATAAAATTACCTCCAACTCGCTGAATGTGATTTGCGGCTCATTCAATGTGAGCTTCATGTGTATTTAAGTGAATTGAGGCTCACTCTACAATGTAGTAGAGGTGATTTACAATGAACTTTCTTGACCTGTTCGCCCAAAAGCTTCGCGAAAAGCGGGAGCAGAAAAAGATCACGCAGCGCGAATTAGCGGAACGGCTTAATATGTGTACCCGAACTGTCATTGAGATTGAAAAGTGCAAGAGCAATCCGAAATTTGAAACGGTTGCGCTGATCTCAGAAGAAATGGACATCAGTCTGGATGGAATCGTGTTCCACGATAGAGCGCCGCAGACCGTTGCCAAGTGCGTTCTTGATTACTTTGCAGGAAAGAGTGAAGAAGAGTCGCAACGGTACATAGACCTGTGCATGAGCGCAGATAAGCTGAAGTGATGTACAGGGGAAAACAAAAGGGCCGATGATTGTCTTTCATGTAGAGCAGCCAGTGGGCTTATATTTTCCCCACTGGCTGCTCTTGTCCGCACAGTTGGAACGACGGGCATTAGTATCCTATTTTTCCTGTTTGTGTGCATCCCGGATCTTTTCAAAGGTGTCCTGACTGATGGCGTGTTCAATCCGGCAAGCATCTCGCTCTGCAATTTCAGGGTCAACGCCAGCTGCGATAAATTGCTCCGTAAAGAATTGATGGCGTTCATAGATTTTCTCTGCCACATCCCGGCCTATATCGGTCAGGTGGAGAAATACATCCTCGTCCATTGTCAGAAAGCCGCCGTCCCGCAAGGTAGCCACTGCATGGCACACGCTGGGCTTTGACACCTCCATGTGCCGGGCGACATCCACGGAGCGCACCATGCCTAATTTCTTTTGCAACACCAAGATGGCTTCTAAATAATCTTCACCAGAGGCATACAATTTCATCATGAGCCACCCCGATTACCTCCAACTTGCCAGTTAGAGGATTCTCTTTGTAGCTCCACCATGTGGCGGAACATCCCGCCCCGCTCCATCAGCTGTTCCGGCGTGCCTTCTTCCGCCACATGACCATCTGCCAGCACCACCACATGATCGGCCCCCATCACCGTCCGCATCCGGTGTGCGATAACCAGGACCGTCTTATCCTTGAGCAGCGCGGAGAGCGCAGTCTGGAGGCTGGTTTCGTTCTCTACATCCAGAGAGGCAGTCGCCTCGTCCAGCAGAACAATGGGGGCGTTTTTCAACAGGGCGCGGGCGATGGAAATACGCTGGCGTTCACCCCCGGACAGGGTAGAGCCATTTTCGCCCACTACCGTCTGGTATCCCTCCGGCAGACGCTGAACAAACTCATCGCACTGGGCGGCCCTGGCCGCGGCCATGACCTCCTCATCCGTGGCGTCCTTGCGGCCCAGACGGATATTTCCCATGATGGTATCGTTGAACAGCACCACATCCTGGAACACAATGGCATAGTCCTTCAACAGTGTTTCCGGGTCCACCGTGGAGATGTCCACACCGCCCATGGTGATCGTGCCCTTCTGAATATCCCAAAAACGTGCTGCCAGTTTTGCCGTGGTGCTCTTACCGCCCCCAGAGGGACCGACCAGTGCGGTCACTTCCCCCTGTTTGGCCGTGAAGGTTACATCGGATAAAACATCCTCACCTTCCTGGTACCAAAATCCTACATGATTAAAGCAAATGTCGTGGCCGTTAGACTGAAACGCCGTTGCGCCCTCCTGCGCAGGCTCCTGTTCAATAGCTTTCATGCGGCGTAATTGGAGCATTGCGTTGAAAATCTCACTAAGCTGCATCATCACGCCACTAAGTGGATCATAAATACGGGAAGCCGTCACCAAAAACATGAGAAAATAGAACAAGTCCAATTCTTCCCGTGTCAACAACAAGGTACCCACCAATACCGTTGCCGGGAACCCCAGCCGAAGGAGCATCTGCGAGGAGGTAATCATCAAGCCGCTGGTCATTTCATAGCAAACGGAAGTATGTATGATTTTCTCCAGCTTTCTATCCAACCCTGCCAAATAAGTATCTTCTTGGTTGTTGGCTTTCAAATCCCGGATACTCTCCAAAAATTCCTGGATTCCATCGGCGGCATCGAGTTTGGATTGGAACTTCTTCAAATCCGTATTATCTTGCAGCCGTTTGCTGCCTACAAGAACAAGAAGTGCCAGAACAAAGGGCGACAAGATTGCAAGTGCCATCCTCCAGTCCATAAAAAACAGGCACAGGCAGACGATTACGCAACAGATGGCTGTTCCGAAAATTTGAGGGATCGTGTAGGCAAAGACGCGTTCCAGATCATTACAGTCGCTCATCATGGTCGTGGTCAGGTCGGAAAGGTCCCGCTTGCCAAAGAAAGACAGCGGCAGGGTGCGTAATTTTTCTGCCAGGCCGATCCTTCGTTGGGCACTTTCGGCATAGGCCGCAATATAAGTACAACGGTACTGGATATAGTGTGTCAAGAAAATTATTGCCAGTAGGATCAGGCACATTCCAGTATAGGTTCCCAGCGAGGGAGCCGCGGCGTCAATGCCCAAAAGCGGCTGGAGCAACTGCATAACCAGCATCAGGAGCAACCCCATGGGCAACATCAGACTGAGTGATGCAAAGACCGAGGCAATGATTCCTTTCTTCAGGTCTTTTGCGCCTTGCTCGGTCAGGGCAAAGAGTTTACGAAGCATGATGGGTCTCCTTTCCAATATTCCAAGCAACCGAGGTTTGATAATCTCTCCACATGGAGGCGTAAATCCCATTTCGTTCCATCAGTGCATCATGGGTGCCCCGCTCCGCTATGCTCCCTTGTTCCAGCACCAGTATCTCGTCGGCATTTTGAATGGTAGGAAGCCGGTGAGCGATCATAAGGACCGTTTTCCCTTTGGTCAGGCGCTCAAATGCTATCTGGATTTTGTGTTCGTTTTCAGGATCAGCGAAGGCGGTTGCTTCATCCAGCAGAACGATAGGGGCATCTTTGAGTATAGCCCGCGCAAGCGCTATACGCTGCTGCTCTCCGCCGGAGAGGTAGACACCCTTAGAGCCTAAAACGGTATCCATGCCCTTTGGTAATTTCTCTAAAATATCATCGCACTGGGCAGCCCGGAGCGCCTCCATCACCTGTTCTCTTGTCGCATCTGGCCGGGATGCTCGGACATTTTCGAGTATGCTGGCCTTTAGCAGCCGACTGTCCTGAAATACAAAGGCAATACGATTCATCAGTTCATATTTAGGGATTTGAGGAACCGGGACACCGCCAATACAGACAGCACCTTCCTGTGCATCCCAAAACCGGGGTATCAAAGCGGCAGCGGTAGTCTTTCCGCTGCCAGACGCACCTACCAGGGCCACGGTTTTTCCCTCTGGAATCTGGAATGACAGGTGCGTGAGCGCAGGCGTTTTGCCTCCCGGATAGGTAAAGGTCACATCCTGAAATTCCACATCATTTCGATCTGGTATCCGGGCAAGTGTGCTTTCCACCACAGAAGGCTCTGCCAGCAGAGAGTCAATCCGGCGTACTGCTTCTTGCGCCATCATCCGGTGTGTGCCGGAAAACAGAATTTTATTGAGGATACCTGCGGTGCCGGAAGTAAACAATATGTAGAAAATTAAATCCAGCAGAAATTCACTGTAATGCTCCGGGCCAATCAAAAGAATACCAGCCGGGATCAACACGGCAAAGGAGGCGTTGATGATTACATTGAAGGCCACCATCGGTCCCTGACAAGAAAGTGCGTATTCTGTCACGTTGTCCTTGTAGTGCATAATAGCGGCATAGAAACTCTTAAATGAGTATATCGTTTGCTGGAACACCTTTACCACGGGAATGCCTCGGACGTACTCTACCGCCTCATTATTCATCTGCTCAGAGGCATCCTGATATTTTCGCATATAGGACATGGATTTCTCGTTGGTCATAAGCATCTGCACCATAAACCCCGCAACCAACAGGAGTATGGACAGGCTCCCTAATCTCCAATCGAAAAACAGCAGCATGACCAGCATTGTCACAGCAGTCACGGCTGATCCGGCCATATCTGGAAGCTGGTGCGCCAAGAAGTTTTCCGTCTGCGCCGTGTTCTCATTGATGATCTTCCGCAGTTTACCGCTGCTGTTTTGGGAGAAAAAGCCCAACGGAAGCGATGCCAGATGGTGCAAAACTTGAGACTGCATATTTTTTGCTGTATGAAACGCACCCAAATGGGAAAACAAAAGAGCCAGTGCGTAGAGAAGAAAACCTCCAACAGCTAAACCCAAAGCGGCCCATCCATAGAGAGTCATTGCAGCTACATCTACCTTGCTCAAGTCCGGTAAAGCCGCCAACACATCCCGCAGGACAAGCCAAATGCACAAAAAGGGACACAGCATGAGCACGGAACTGAGCCCGGATAAAACACAAGCTAACACTGTCATCCAGCGGTAACGTCCCCCGAACTCTAAAAGTCTGGAAATTCCAGTTTTTTTCTTTTGATCCATCGTGCTACCTCCTTATTACCGAAAAAATTTGCATCAACTGACTAAAGAATACTGTCCGTCTATAAAAAGCGCAATCATTTCACTTAAAGTCTGGAATATTCCGAAATAGATTTGGCCGATTGCAAAAAAATCACGCCACGGCAGCCGTGGCGTGATTTTAGATCAGATAATATTCTTTTTTATTAGTTGCCCAGTTGGCGTCGGAACTCGTTGGGAGTGATGCCTGTTCTCTGGTGAAATGCGGCAGAAAAGCTGCTTTGCCTCTCATATCCAACCAGCGTTGCAATCTCGCTGATCTTTTTTTCTTGGTCGGCAAGCAGTTCTTTTGCCCGGTCGATCCGGCAAGCCAAAACGAACTCATAAATCGTGGTGCCGTAGAGCATACGGAACAGATAGGTTAGTTTCGATTTGCTCATATAGCACATCTGAGCCAAACGGGGAAGATCCACTTGGGCAGAGTAATTTTGACGGAGGAAGTGTTTGAGACTTTGCAAAGCCTCTTGGTCCTTTGCAGAAATACAGGCGACGGCTGGAGTAGATAAAGTCAGATCGTTCCACTCCAGAAGGGCAGATAGCAGATCGAATATCTTTGCCTCATAGCGAAGCCCCGCCGTTCCCGACTGCGGCATATAGGCTCCCATTTGGCGGAGCAGACTCTCAACTTCCGGGAGTGAAACGGAACCGTCCAGCGAACAGGCAGCCTTTCGCACTTGCGTAGCCCCCTGTCCCATCAGCGCGGGAAGCTGCTGTTCGTAGAACTCCGGCATTAGGCTGATCCCAATACTCCGCACCGGAGTGTTTTTAGGAATCGTATGACCAAAGGTTCCTTCTTCCAAAAAGTAACCTACCAAATTTTCCGGATTGGTGCAGGGCTTTGTTACCGCAGGCTCGGCGCTGCCCGGAGAACTGACTGCAACCGTCAGCGCAGCAGGGTGGTGATAACAAAAGGACATATCCCGATGGAACACCACGTCATAAACAGTCAATGAGCATGTGGTGTTGATAGGATAAGTCCACAGATAGCCGTCACCAACTTCCGGCTCCGGGACAAAAGTAAAACCCACTCCGTTTTTTTCTTCCTGCCCCTTCTGGGCTGGCTTGAGTCCTAATTGCGGCAAGTGAGAAAGGCATAGTTGCTCAAATCCTGTACGCACCGGACATCACCTCCTTTTTTGCTATCGGCCAAATGTTTTTCGCAATCGACCAAATGAGTAGGGAATCTCTTGTTTTCACGGGTAGAGTGACTATAATTTAGGGTGCAGTTAGCTGACTCTAACCGATAATAGCACAAAAACAAAGAAAAAGCAAGGGAGGGCAACATGCGTTGAAAAGACTGATTCATTCCTTCACAGTAAGAAAAGTCATGGAACTTCTGCTGACCTTGCTGATTGTGACCTTTCTCTCATTTCTGTTGGTAAAGCTCTCTCCGGTGGATGCGGCGGAAGCCTATGCCCGGAGAACTTTTATGTTATACACGCCAGAGCAGCTTGACGCATTACGGGAGAAAATGGGGCTCAACCAGCCATTGTTGGTTCAGTACGGAACGTGGATCAGAAATGCGCTCCATCTTGATTTCGGGACTTCTCTGGTTAACGGACGGTCTGTTTTTGGAGAAGTGTCCCGCGCAATGGGTGTCACGCTGAGCATTGTACTGATAGCCGCAGCTATTGAAGTGGTTGGCATCCTCTTAGTTGGAAGTCTGTGCTATTGGTGCAGGCGTAAATGGATACACCTGCTGTTGGTATTCGTGTGTATCGTGGGAGTATCCATCCCGCCGTTTTTCCTTGCCAGCTCTTTTCTTGATGTGTTTGCGGTTCGCTTTGGGTGGATTTCCGTGGCCTCCAGTACGGGCTTGATGCGGTACCTGCCTGCGGCTATCTGTTTGGCCTTGGGAGGAATCGCCCTCTATTCTCAGCTTCTCTCCCAAAATATCGAACGAGAGATGAATGAGGATTATGCAATGTACGCCCGCTGCCGAGGATTATCCGATATGAGGATTCTGTGGACTCATGCGCTGCCCCATGCGCTGGCTGGTCTGGCTCCCAGCTTCTTGCAGATGGTTGGTATTTCTCTGGCAGGTTCCGCTATCGTGGAGAAAATATTTTCTCTGCCCGGACTCGGATATTCCATCGTGGATAGTGTGCTATACCGGGACACGCCCATGATCCATGCTACGATTTTGTTTTTAGCTTTCTTCCTGGTAATCTGCAACACAGTCTCCGATATTCTTCAGCGGATATTCCAGCGCGGTCACGCTGAGGGGGTAGCCCAATGAAAAAGTTACATATTCTCTTTTTAAGCATTTTACCAGCTTTGGTGATTCTGTTCTGCTTTTTGGGCTTTCTGGTTGCCCCGAATGACCCGGAGAAAGTCGTTATCACGCAGTCCTTTTTGGCTCCCTGCGCAGAATATCCGCTGGGAACAGATCAATACGGGCGGTGTGTGTTCTCACGCATCCTGTATGGCGGCTATACCACGCTTGGCATCGTTTTGATGGGTTCCGCCATCGTTATGACAGTTGGTATCCTGCTCGGCCTTCTGCTGGGTCAGGGAAAAGCAGGACGCAATGTGCTGTTTGAAAGTATTCTAAATGCAGTTACTGCCATTCCGCCCATTGCTTATCTTATTATCTTTATCAGCACCTGGGGCAATAGTGTATCCACCATGGTTGTGGCTCTCACAGTTTCCCTTATCCTGCGGATGATTAAGCTGGTAAAGACGAAAACGGAGCTGGAATATAGCAAAGCGTATGTCCTTTGCGCTGTGGCCTCTGGCGCTTCTCGTTTTCGCATCCTGCTGGTTCATATTTTGCCGAATCTTGTTCGGGATGCTTTTCGCTTCTCCTGCCTTTCCGCTGGAGAAATGATCCTTTCCATTTCAGGCTTCTCCTTTATTGGTCTGAGCTTGGGCGAAGGGGTCATCGACTGGGGCAGCATGGTTTCTGAGGGACGGACTTCGTTTGGGTTGGCACCGGGCCTGGTCCTTTATCCTATGTTGGTTATCTTTCTGTGCGTCCTGTCATTTAACCTTCTGGGTCGCCAGTTGGAGTCAGGAGGGCAGATCGATGCTTGAAGTAAAGCATTTAACGATTCGATCCAAAGAGAATCAACCGCTTGTGCAAGATATTTCCTTCTCCCTGATTCCAGGGCAGCCGCTGGGTTTGACCGGAGCCAGCGGGTCGGGCAAGACCACGATTATCAAAGCTGTCATGGGGATTCTGCCCTATGGCTGCGTCATTGAAGAAGGAGAAATCCTGCTGGATGGAAAGTCTCTGGAACGGCTGCCTGCCCAAAAGCGCCGGGAATACTGTGGGACGGTACTGGGATTCATCCCACAAAGCCCAATGACCGCATTTGATCCCCACATGAAAATAGGCGCACAGATGGTGCAAACTTTCTGCCTTCGCCTGAATTTGCCGAGAAACAAGGCACAGGCGTTGGCGCGTGAACAGTTGCAGGCCGTCAATCTGGAGGATACCGAACGGATTTTAAGCGCTTTTCCCAACCAACTCTCCGGCGGGATGCTTCAACGGGTATCCATGGCCTGTTTGGGAGGACTTGCCCCTCGCTATATCCTTGCAGACGAGCCTACTTCGGCCTTGGATGAAGAAAACCGCAATCTTCTGCTCACGCTATTGCAGGAAAAATACCACTCTGCCGGTATCCTGTTTGTATCGCATGATGTGTCCGCCTTGAAAATGCTCTGCCGGGAGACAATGATTTTGGAACAGGGCACTATGATTGAACGACAGAATACCGAGATGTTGTTTGCCCATCCGCAGCAAGCATGGACACAGGCATTTGTTCATGCCGCAGAGACCCGGAAAGGAGGCGAGTGGACATGGAAGGCTTTGTAGTGGATCGTGTATCCAAAACTTATATAGACGAAACGCAGAGGCCATTCCAGGTGCTCCATGAAGTGTCCTTCTCCTGGTCAGCAGGAGAGAACATCGCCATTCTCGGAGAAAGCGGCAGCGGAAAAAGCACCTTGGCACGGCTCCTGATTGGCATTGAAAAGCCGACCGGCGGTATTATCACATGGAATGGAGAAGATATTAGCCGTTGGAAAGCATCTGCGTGGCGAGAAAAACGCAAGCACATTCAGGCTGTTTTTCAAGATGCCTCCGGGACACTCAATCCCGCCCGTTCTGTTTACAGTAATGTTGAAGAAGCTCTCCGCAACCTGACAAAACTGGACAAGCAGCAGCGCCGAGGCCGGATTGGTGAATTGATGGAGCTGACGCACATGGACTCCCATCTTCTCCGTGTCCCTGTCCGCCAGCTTTCTGGCGGCGAACAGCGCCGACTATCTCTGCTCCGAGCACTTTCCATTCATCCGCAATTTTTGGTGCTGGATGAAGTTACCAGCGGTCTGGACCTTCTTTCCGCAGATGCGGTGTTGCAAGTTCTGGAGCGATACCACGAGGAATTTGGCTGTGCCTATTTGCTGATTACCCATGATCGGCAGATGGCGTATCGCATATCCAGCCGGATTCTCGAATTAAACCACGGGGTATTCGTACGAGAAGCTATTCGTACTGAATCCATATAATATCCAAAGAAAGGAATATCAACCATGAAAAAGAAACTGATTTCTCTGCTTTCAGCGGTGCTCTGCCTCTGCATGGTGTTGAGTGCCTGCGGCGGGCCTACCAATAGCGATCCGTCAAACTCTGCATCTGGAAGCCAAGATGGAGCAAAAACCCTTACTATTGCGACTATGACCGAGACAACCACTCTGTCTCCGCTTTATATGGGTGTTTATAATTACTCCATGGGCACCATGCTTTACGAAACCCTTCTGAAATATGAGGATGGAGAGGTCAAGGGAAATCTGGCCGAATCCTACTCCTTCGATGAAGAAGGGACAGTAATGACCCTGAAACTTCGCCAGGGTGTCACGTTCCATGACGGAGTTCCCTTTAACTCTGAGGCCGTAAAAAAGAATCTGGACTTCATGCACAGCAATCCTCAGTTTATGGCTTGCCCCGGTATTTACGATATTGAGAGCGTAGAGGCCACCGACGAATATACCGTCACCATTACTTATCCGCATCCTTACTATGCTTATGCCTATGACTTCTGCTGGCCAGATGTGGGCGGTATGCAGTCGCCTAATCAAATCGTGGAAGGTGACTTCCAGACGGTCCAAGGCTATGCTGGCACCGGCCCCTATATCTACGACGAGTATGTACCGGGTGAATACACCCGTTTTATCCGCAATGAGAATTACTGGGGTGATGCACCGTACTTTGATGAGATCATCGCCCGGTATATTCCTGATTCCACTTCCCGGTTGCAAGCGCTCCAGACTGGCGAGATCGACCTGGTTTATGGCAGCTCTATGATTACCTACCAGGACTACCAGCAGGCTACTGCGCTGAATGGCATTGCGGGGATGATTGCAGAAAAGGATACCCGCGCCCGTGATATTACGCTCAATGCGTCCAGCGGTCCTCTGGTGGATGCTAAAGTTCGTCAGGCTGTGTCTTATGCTATCAACAAGCAGGAGTTTTCGGATGGCTTGACCTACGGCTATGAACGGATTGCTGAGATGCCTTTCCCGGAGGGAACACCCTATACGGATATTGAGCTGGCAGAAACCTTCTCCTACGATCCCGAAAAAGCCGCTGCCCTTCTGGACGAAGCCGGTTGGGTGATGAATGAAACGACTGGTATCCGAGAGAAGAATGGTGAAGCACTTAACTTGACCTATATCTATGATACAGCACAGGACTCTCTGGCTTCCTCTTACGCCACATTGCTCAAGAGCCAGTTGGAGAAAGTCGGTATCGGCCTCGAACTCAAGGGCAGCGAAAAGATGGAGTGGTATGCCGGAATTATGGCCGGAAGTTTCGATATCACCTATTGGATCGGTGAATATGAGTTCTCCTCCCCGCATTGCTTCTTTGGTGCCATGGCCTCTATGACTCCGCATACCTTCTCTCTGAGCCAGGTGAACGGCTCCCAGGAGTTTTTTGATGCTATTTCCACCGTCAAGCAGACGGCTGATCCTACTGAGGTACAGGAACTTTACAACTATCTCGTCAATTATGACCTGGGTAATGTGATCGATATCCCTCTGACCTACTACAAAGACATGATTCTCTATAATACCAACAAGATTGCTGGCTACGAATTTAGCGGCGTGCCTGCCTTCTTTGATGTAAAAGGATTGCAGCCGGTTGCTTAAAACAAATTAGCTTTTTGATAAAAGCAAGGCCCAATGCAGATTGAGAGTCTACATTGGGCCTTTGCTATTTAGCAGGATTTGTTGCTGAAAATGGCAAGCAATGCAAAGCGGTACCCACTTTGCGAAAACAGGCGGATTCCGTTCACACGGAACCCGCCTGTTTCATGCTTGTTGGGGCGTTGCCCCAATCCCCGCAGAACACAAAAGTTGTGTTCTGGAATGCAGGATAAATCCTGCGGCTACGCGATTTTTCAAATCGCTGATGGGCGGGCAGCTCAACGCTGCTCCGCCTCTTTTTCACGTCGTTCATTCGCTTCCTCCTGCTCCTTATCCAACTCCAGAATACGGTCGATATTGGCCTTGGCCGTCAGCAGCTCTTTCATTTCCTCACGGGCTTTTCGGTAGTCGGCGTAGGCCGCTTTCTTCTCCGCCAGCAGCTCGGCGTACTCGGCATTCAGCGCCTTGATGGTGGGCAGCTTCTTGAAGCCCAGTCCATCAAAATAGTTCTTTGCGGCCTTGTGGATCGTGATCTCGCTTTCATGCTCTGCAAGAAATTTCTTGGAGTACCCGGCCTTGCGATAGGCAACGTAGGTATCGCGGCTCTTGGCGTAATTGACAATATGCTCCCGCAGCACCGCAATCTCGGCCATGCGTGTTTCCGCAGCCTTAATCCTTGCGGAAAGCTCGTTGAAGTGAGCGGACGCTTCCGCCGCTTTCTCTGAGAGAACGGCGTAATCTAAAAGCTCATGGTCTTGCAGATAGGCCACCGTCTGTGCCATCTGCTTCAAATTGAACAACGTCGCCCAACGCGCATAACCGGCACCCTTGCCAGCGCGTAATTTGGCCTGAATGTCCACCAGCAGATTCCCGCTGCGCTTTTCCGGTTTGACCGGCGCGGCGGCGTTCTTTTGTGGCGTATGCGCCTTTTCACCTGCAATCACCGCGCGGAGATCTGTGGGAGTATAACCGTCGCCGAGGGTATCCATGCGAATGGACTTTTTCTGTTCGCCGCCCAGCAGGGATGGGACTTTTTTGCCCTTGACCTCATACCCGGCCTGCCGCAGCAGCTCCAGCAGCGCTTCAAAGCTGTCGGGCTTTTGCGCCAGCGCATCGTCAATAGCCGCGCATATCCGCTCCCGGTGGGAGGGCTTCTTTTTGTCGCCCAGCCACTTGTTGTAGCTCTTGCCGTGGCGCTTCGGATTCTCCACGATGGAGTAGCCGTTCTCGATGCAGATGGTATCGTTGAGCCGCCGCACAGCGCGGCTGCTGCCCCAAAAGTTTCTGAATTTCCGGGTCTGGCTGAGTGCGGTGGAGTTCCAGATCACATGATTGTGAATATGGGCTTTGTCGATATGGGTGCAGACGATATAGGCGTGATTGCCCTTGGTGAAGCGCTTGGCCAGCTCACAGCCCAAACGGTTCGCGTCCTCCGGTGTGATCTCTCCGGGAACAAAGGATTGCCGCAGATGGTAGGCGATCACATCATTCTCGCCGCGCACTCTGCCGGTCTTTTGGGTGTATTGATTTTTGGCGAAAAGGAACTCGGCATCGGCGATCCTGCTGTCGCACTGCCAGCTTGTTATCAGCCTGCCGCCGTCCGTCTTTTGCGGATTTTCGGTGTAGTCGATGATGGCGCTGATGGCCTGTCCCACCGTGCGGCCTTTGCCGGTGTGGAGAGGCATCAGGCGTGTGGTTGCCATGTTGGACACCTCCTTGAAAAGTAAAACGGCCTGCCGAAGCAGACCGTTTGAAATGCGTTGATTTGCAAAAGGCAAAAGCAACCCGATAGTTCGACAAACTGGAAGTTGTCAGAGAAACAATTCCATTTTAATTTCATCAAGCGACTTTCCGTCTGTATTCCATGTAGTATTTTCTACAGACTCAGTTGCCTTAAAGCCCAACTTTTCGTAATGCCGAATAGCATCAGTAAGGGGGCTGGCTGTCCAGAGAATAATTTTCTGATACCCGGAATCCTTGGCTTTTTGCATAAAAGCGGCAATCAGCGCTGAACCAATGCCATAGCGTCGATAGTCCTTCTCGACGGCAAAAAGTCGTAACTGACCAACGGAAGGATCATCCGCCTGGCAAAGCATAATGCAGCCAGCTAAAACACCATCACAATCCGCAACAAATAGTTCTTCTCGGTCATTCTTACTGCCTTTTGCAAAATCTGTTGCAATTTTCATAGCATAATCGGTAAAGCTCGGTCCCCATGAGTATTCGGTTGAATAGAGTGCTTTGTGAAGATCTGCAACATACTTTTCTTCACCTTGTTTATATGGTCTGATTATAAAATCCACCTTGCTATCCTCCTATAAATCTCGATTTGTTTAGTAAATTTTTTCCAAACGCTCCGTCCTATCAAAGCGGCATCGGTGTCCGGGCGATCAGAATGATCGCCAGAATTGCCCCTACAAATGCCGCAGCCCCTATGACAGCCAATACCTTTTTGCTGAGTTTCTTCTGCGCTGCCTTGCCAATCAGCGCAGCGCAAGCCATGCAGACAGCCGCAGCCAAAAGTGCAATGCCCAGCGTTTCCCATAGCCAAGATAGTTCATATAGAATTTTCATGCGATCATCATCTCCTGTTCGTTAAACTGGAATTGTCTAAAATAGTAAAGCCGTACCGCTTACTATTTTTTCTTTTACTGCTGAAACAGTATCTTTGATTGAATGCGTAGTTGTATCTATAACATTTAATTCATAGATTCCCAAATTGGAAAATTGCTCCCACATGGTTTCTACCAATTCGATATTTGTCTTTCGGTCTAACTTTGAGCGTTCAACAGCTCGCTTCAACCTCTTCACCAAAACTCTTTACATCTCTAGCGGACATTGTTCTCTCTCCTTGTTTTTGATCGTCACGGTAGGCCCCCGCCAACTGGCCACAAGCAGCGTTAATATCGGAGCCAAATTTCGTTCGGATATTGACGCTAATTCCTGCATTATGAATGATACGGCAAAAGGCCTTTATTCGTGTGTGGCTTGAGGGCACCATAGTTTCCGTAACTGTCGTTTGATTGTATGGGATTAAATCTAAATGGTATAGTGGCAAATACTTTTTGTGTTTGAATAACAACTTGGTAAGTTGCTCTGCGTGTCTGTCGCTGTCATTGACATCCTTTAGCATGATGTATGCCAAAAACACCTTGCGATTTGTTTGCCGAATGTGCTGATCTAATGTATCCAGTACCTGACCAAGGGGGTATGTTTTAGTTATTGGCATGAGCGTTTCCCTCAGACGGTCAGTAGGTGCGTGGAGGGAATAGGCCAGATTGACTTGCGGATATTCTCTTGTCAATTTTTGAATACCCGGCACGATACCGATAGTCGAAATGGTGATGCGTCGCTGGGACAGCCCGAACAGTTCCGGGGCGGTCAGATCATGCAGGGCTTCAAAAACTTGTGGATTAGCGAACGGCTCTCCCATTCCCATAAAAGAGATACTGTTGATACTGCATCCTTGTTGCATAAAATATAGGATTTGGTCGGTAATTTCATCCACAGTCAAGTTTCTGCGTAATCCCAAAGTCCCTGTTGCGCAAAACTTACAACCGAAGCCGCAACCGCTTTGAGATGAAATGCAAAAGGAGTTCCAGCCCTCTTTATAAAACAGGCCCACCGTTTCCACACGGTTTCCGTCCGACAGTTCAAACAGCACCTTGTCAGTTTGCATTGATTTCTCATGATGGATCGCCTTGATCTCCACAACAGTTTCACCAAACTGCTCCACCAACTTTTCGCGCAGCGTTTTTGGAAGCAACTTCATATCTTCAAAACGCATAATTCCTTGTAGGAACACAGCATCAAGCAGTTGCTTATAACGATACTCAGGTAAGCGCATATCCGCTATGAGCTGTTTCATTTTTTTATACTTGGACATAATTATATTTTCTCCTGCTTATTTAATCGCAATCTTTCCTGTCTTGGTACTAAAACAATTCATCCAGTAAAATATAATATTTTATTTTCTCCCAATCAGG
>ENA-OZHH01000567-OZHH01000567.1-human-gut-metagenome-genome-assembly--contig:-NODE-567-length-21104-cov-11.656848_pt1 | contig 21104 bp, 16 predicted proteins | sample MGYA00244045_ERZ653684 | MGnify/ENA primary metagenome ERZ653684 (study PRJEB26926, sample SAMN06165264) | human gut metagenome | biome: ENVO:00009003; feature: ENVO:2100002; material: ENVO:00002003... | reverse complement strand
AGATGTGTATAAGAGACAGCGCTTACGATGATCATTGCCTATGCAGAGGTCATGCGTGATCTTCCGGGAGAAAATACACCGGAAAATGTCCAGGTAGTGATCGATGAGGCCGGGCGCCTGACAAATCTCGTGAATGATATGCTTGATATGTCAAAACTTCAGGCTGGTGTTATGGAAAAAAATGACACAGTATACAATCTGACAGAGAGCATCGAATCTGTTTTAGAGCGCTACAATAAATTAAAAGAGCAGGATGGCTACTGTATTCATTTCGAATATGACGGAAAAGTACAGGTAAAAGCAGATGAATACAAGATTTATCAGGTAATCTACAACCTGATCAACAATGCGATCAATTATACCGGGAAAGATAAAACGGTGTGGGTACGTCAGAAAATTTCAGGGGATAAGGTGCGGATCGAAGTGACAGACAGTGGGGATGGTATTGCAAAAGAGGCACTTCCTTATGTGTGGGACCGCTATTATAAGGTGGACAAGACACATAAACGTGCTGTGATGGGAACCGGTCTGGGACTTTCCATTGTAAAAAATATACTGGAACTTCATCATGCCGGATACGGTGTGGTAAGCGAACCGGGATGCGGTTCGACGTTCTGGTTTGAACTTAAGATAGAACGATAGCGGATAAAAAACGCTGACCGGCGGGTCAGCGTTTTTCCATTGGAATATATTCTTTGTGTTCTCCGATGTTTTTGTAAGCAGGCCGCATAATCTTGCCGTTGATGGCAACCTCTTCAAGACGGTGGGCACTCCATCCGGCGATTCTGGCGATTGCAAAGATCGGTGTGTAAAGTTCCACCGGAAGTCCTAACATGCTGTAAGCAAAGCCGCTGTAAAAATCGACGTTTGGGCTGACACCTTTATAAATCTGACGCTCATCTGCGATGATTTTTGGTGCTAAGCGTGATACGGCATCATACAGAGCAAACTCTTTTTCATAGCCTTTTTCGGCAGACAATTTTTCTACAAAAGAACGGAAAATGCGGGCACGGGGATCTGAAAGGGAATATACAGCATGCCCCATACCATAGATCAGACCGGCATGATCAAAGGCTTCTTTATGTAATAATGCTCTTAAATAACGGCTGATTTCTTCCTCATCGCTCCAGTCGGAGAGATTCTCTTTCATATCCTCAAACATACGGACAACCTTGATGTTGGCACCGCCGTGTTTCGGACCTTTTAGGGAACCTAAGGAAGCAGCGATCACAGAATAGGTGTCCGTTCCGGATGAAGATACCAGATGCGTGGTAAATGTGGAGTTATTTCCACCACCATGTTCCATGTGAAGGATCAGTGCGGTATCTAAAAGCTTTGCTTCTAAAGGTGTAAACTGGCTGTCCGGGCGCAGAATATGCAGAATGTTTTCTGCGGTGGAATACTCAGCTTTTGGCGGATGGATAAAAAGGCTTGCACCGTCATGGTAATGTTTGTAAGCCTGATAACCGTATACCGAAAGAAGCGGGAACAGACTTATAAGCTGTAAACACTGTCTGAGTACATTCGGAAGCGAAATGTCATCCGCAAGGTCATCATAGGAATAAAGTGTGAGAACACTCCTTGCGAGTGTGTTCATCATATCTTTGCTTGGGGCTTTCATAATAATATCACGGACAAAACTGGTAGGAAGGGTACGATATTCACTGAGCATTTTCGTAAATTCCGTTAATTCCGTCCGGGCAGGAAGTTTCCCGAAAAGAAGCAGATAAGTGCATTCCTCAAAGCCAAAGTGACTGTTTTCCGATGTGCCGTCGATAATATCTTTGACATTATAACCGCGGTAATAAAGCTCACCGTCTGCCGGACGCAGCTTGCCGTCAATCATCTTTGTGGAGCATACATCAGAAATTTCTGTAAGACCGACTAAAACACCTTTACCGTTAATATCGCGGAGACCGCGTTTGACATCATATTTTGCATAGAGAGCAGGATCAATTCTGGCACACTGCTCACTGAGCTTTGAGAGATGCTGTAATTCAGGGGTGATTTCGCAGAAACGATTGGTAGTCATAAATAACCCTCCATGTTTTTTAATTCATTACTTTATAGCGATAAAGCATTTTTAATCATCATATCATAAGTATTTCTTATGGCACAAGAGTTTTCTAAAAAAACTTTTCATGAAAGCCGTTTTCGGGTAAAATGAGAACAAATCATTGAATGTTATACATAAATCAGGAGGAAAAAAACAGATGGATATAAAGAAACTGGCACAGGAATCGATTGCTGCAAAAGAATTTGCCTATACGCCGTATTCACATTTCAGGGTAGGTGCTGCACTTCTTACAAAGGATGGCGGGATATACCGGGGATGCAATATCGAAAATGCCGCATATACACCGACAAACTGTGCGGAGAGGACCGCTTTGTTTAAGGCTGTATCGGAAGGAAAAAAAGAATTTACTGCGATTGCGATCAATGGGGATGCCAATGACTATCTTTATCCGTGTGGAGTGTGCCGCCAGGTTATGGCAGAATTCTGTGATCCGGAAACATTTCAGGTAATCCTGGTAAATACGCCGGATGATTTTAAAATATTTACATTAGAAGAATTATTGCCGGGGGCATTCACAAAGCAGGATATTACAAAAGCCACCGGGAAAGAATTGTAAAATATACCAGGAAAACTTGACAGATGCTACGGAAAATAGGATAATTTTTGCGGATATGTTTGAAATCTGAAACAAAAGAGATAAAGGAGAAACAGACGGATGCAGGAGAGTTATGGAACAAGTCCCAGTGGAAATTTAAAAGAAGCTGTACGGGGCATCAGTAATCCGGCATTTTTGATTCTGATGTCGAACGCAGAACAGTTTGAAACACATGTAGCTGAACTTGAAGAATTATATCCGGGCGTACCAAGCATCGGATGCATTGGAATGAGTTACCAGACCAGTGTGACGGAAAAAGGTGTCAGTGTGACAGCATTTGAGGGTGTAGAGGCTGTGACGGATGTACTAGAGCAGGCATCCATTATGCCGGTGAAATATATAAGCAGGGTGGAAAAGGCGCTGCAGAAGATAAATGCATCATCTGAGAATACTGTATGTATCGATTTTTGTACAGAAAACGATGCAGCAGTTCTTACGACTATGTACAGTATCCTTGAAAAAAAGAAAATATCACTGACCGGCGGAACCGGGGATGGTGGAAAGGTTTCCGTAAATGGCACAGTATATACAGATGCGGATGTGTTTGCATTTGTAAAAAATAATGGCGGCAAAGTCAGGGTTTACAAGGAAAATATTTATTATCCGAACCCACAGTACCGTTTTATTGCATCAAAGACAGACCGCAGCAAATACACAGTCGGCGAATTGAACGGAAAGCCGGCAAGACAGGCGTATCAGGATACGCTGGGAATCAGAGAACAGGATATTGTCAACCAGACATTTAAAAATCCGCTGGGCAAAAAGAACGGAAAGGATATCTGTATTATCTCTATCAAGGAAGTAGCAGGAAATGGTCTGTGCTGTTATCGCCAGGTCAATGATTCCGATGTACTTTATCTGCTTGAGACAAATGATTATCCTTCTATTGTCGAAGAAACAGTGCGACAGATCAAAGGAGATTTCGGAAGAATTTCCGGTATTTTTTCCATAAACTGTATTTTCCGCTATCTGTTCTTCTCCCAGGAACGTTATATGGATCAGTATTTAAAAACAATGGGAACACTTGGCATGCATGCAGGTCTGGTTGGCTTTGGAGAACACTACAACAGCCAGTTTGTAAACCAGACCATGTCCTGTGTGGTATTTGAGTAGGGGGGGAAGTGCAGATGTTTCAATTCAAAAAACAGGTAAAAGAGACCAAAGAACAGGTGCTGCAGACGGAAGAAAAATTAAATCTGCATCCGTTGATACATGTATCGGACAGCCTGCTTGACTACCATAAAAAGTTATCATTGACGGAAGTAAATTCGCTGGACGAATTACAGGAGATTCAGAATACATTTCAGACCGTTTTAGAGGAAAACAAACAGCTGAAAGAGAAGCTTGGTTCTTTTCATAAGACGTTTGAGACAGTTGGTGAGACATCCGGACAGTTTGCCGGTGTAAGGGAAGATATCACAAAAGCGGTGGAAGAGGCACAACAGAAAGTTGGCAGCTTAAAGGAGAGTTCCGGGGAAGTGCAGGAACATTTTGACGAGATCCAGCGCACATTTGAAGATTTTCAGGCTTCTGTACAGAAAATCAAGCAATGTATGGGACAGATCATTTCAATTGCCAATCAGACCAATATGCTCGCACTGAATGCGTCAATTGAGGCGGCGCGTGCAGGAGAGCAGGGAAAAGGTTTTGCTGTTGTCGCAGAGGAAGTAAAAAATCTGGCAAGTGAGATCAAAAGTCTTGTCAGTTCCGTAGATGGAAGTATTGTCGAAGTGGAACAGGATACGGAAAATTTGAATCACAGTATCACAACATCGAAAGAATCGCTCGGGAAGAGTTTAGAGAGTGCAGATGAAACCTATGAAGTGTTTGACCGCATCACAACAGCAGCCGGCGGAGCAGATCAGGTGCAGCAGGAAATCGCAAAGGTGCTTGATGATTCAAGAGAAAAATTAGCCGATGTAAACGGTTCACTTGAGCGTGAAAAAGCAGAGTATGATACGGTGTGCCTACACATAGAACGTGCAAATGATCTTGGAACCCAAAAGAGTACCATGTTTGAAAATATGGAGAATTTACTGGTGCAGATTGCTCCGATTGCAAAAGAGTTGGAACAGAAGAATTGATGACATTATTTTACAAAAACTGATTGACAAAAAAATAACATTGTGTATATTTATATTAGCGGAATTTTTAAAAAAATACCCTGATTATTTTAAAGGAAAGAGGTTAAAGAGCAATGGCAAATATTGATTTAAGCAAGTATGGCATTACCGGAGTAACAGAGATCGTTCACAATCCTTCTTACGAGATGTTATTCGAGGAAGAGACCAAAGCAGGTCTTGAGGGTTATGAGGTTGGTCAGGAAACAGAACTTGGTACAGTTAACGTTATGACTGGTATCTATACAGGACGTTCCCCGAAAGATAAATATATCGTTATGGACGAGAATTCAAAAGACACTGTATGGTGGAATTCACAGGAATATCCAAACGATAACCATCCTATGTCAGAGGAAACATGGGCAGCAGTGAAAGATCTTGCAAAGAAAGAACTTTCAAACAAGAGACTGTTCGTAGTAGATGCTTTCTGTGGAGCAAATAAAGATACACGTATGGCAGTTCGTTTCATCGTTGAGGTTGCATGGCAGGCTCATTTCGTAACAAACATGTTCATCAAGCCAACAGCAGAAGAATTTGAGAACTTTGAGCCGGACTTTATCGTATACAATGCTTCAAAAGCAAAAGTTGAGAACTACAAAGAGTTAGGTCTTAACTCAGAGACATGTGTTGCATTCAACATTACATCCAAAGAGCAGGTTATCGTCAATACATGGTACGGTGGAGAGATGAAGAAAGGTATGTTCTCTATGATGAACTACTATCTCCCACTTAAAGGCATCGCTTCCATGCATTGTTCAGCAAACGCTGATATGAACGGCGAGAATACAGCAATCTTCTTCGGACTTTCCGGAACAGGAAAGACAACACTTTCTACAGATCCGAAACGTCTCTTAATCGGTGATGATGAGCACGGCTGGGATGACAACGGTGTATTCAACTTCGAGGGTGGATGCTATGCAAAGGTTATCGGTCTTGACAAAGAGTCTGAGCCGGATATCTACAATGCAATCAAACGTAACGCACTGTTAGAGAACGTTACTGTTGATGCAAACGGAAAGATTGATTTTGATGACAAGAGCGTTACAGAGAACACTCGTGTATCTTACCCAATCAACCACATTACAAATATTGTAAAACCTGTATCTTCTGCACCGGCTGCAAAGAACGTAATCTTCTTATCAGCAGATGCATTTGGAGTACTTCCTCCAGTATCTATCCTGACACCAGAGCAGACACAGTACTACTTCCTGTCTGGATTCACAGCAAAACTTGCTGGTACAGAGCGTGGAATCACAGAGCCGACACCTACATTCTCAGCTTGCTTCGGACAGGCATTCTTAGAGCTGCATCCTACAAAATATGCAGAAGAGCTTGTTAAGAAGATGGAGAAGAGCGGCGCTAAAGCATACCTTGTAAATACAGGATGGAATGGAACAGGAAAGAGAATCACAATCAAGGATACAAGAGGAATCATCGACGCTATCCTTTCTGGTGATATTCTTAAAGCTCCAACAAAGAAAATCCCAATGTTCAACTTCGAGGTTCCTACAGAGCTTCCAGGTGTAGATTCAGGTATTCTTGACCCACGTGACACATATGCAGATGCATCTGAGTGGGAGACAAAAGCAAAAGATCTTGCTGACAGATTCATCAAGAACTTTGCTAAATATGAAGGAAACGACGCTGGTAAAGCATTAGTTTCTGCAGGTCCTCAGAAATAAATCATATTGATGTGGATTTTGATCGGGTGTGACTGGTTCACACCCGATTTTTTTGCTTTTTGTTTTAATGATGGGGTAAGTGTTAAAATAAATGACAGGAATTTTATGGAAAAGGGGGAATGATTGTTATGCTGACATATGGAATTGACTGGGATGACGTGATCTCGGATCTGAACACCCATGCGATACAGCTTGCCAATGGGGAACATGGTTTAGATCTGAAACTGGAAGATATCAATTCATGGGAAAATGTTGGCAAGGCATCGGTTATCAAGCAGTATTATCAGGACGAACGCATTTATCGAATGCAGACTGTGACCGATGAAGCCAGAAATTTCATACATGAATTGCAGAAAAAGGGGAAAGTATATATTATCACAGCAATCGCTCCACAGTTTATGAGTCTGCGGGCAAAACAGATATTGACGGCATTTCCGGATTTCCCGGAACAGAATATTATTATGGGTTTTCAGAAGTCACTGGTTCATTTTGATGTTACCCTGGATGACGGCCCGCATAATATTTTAAAGAGTTGTGCAAAATATCCGGTTTTAATGCGGCGCCCATGGAATGAATCACTCAGTGGGATTCTTTCCGTAAACCATTATGGAGAGTTTTTACAGCTGATCGATCAGATCAAAGAATCGATGCTGTTAGATAAAAAGCCGGTTTCTTTACCGTCTGTGATAGCTTTAGTCGGTCCATCCGGTTCTGGAAAAAATGAACTTGCAAAAAGACTTGAGAGGGCAGGAACAGGCAGGATTGTTCATTCTTATACGACGGGAACAGCAGATGGAATCCATCAGAGACTTTCCGCAGAAGAATTTAAAAATAAAAAAAATGATTTTGTGACAGTAACTGTGTATGCTGGCAATAAATATGGAATATCAGCATCAGATATTGCCAGAATGATAAAGGATGGGGTAAGTCCGATTGTACCGCTTGATATTGGAGGCGCGATATCCATGAAACGGCTGTTTACGACCTCGATCTTATTTTGCAGAAGCAGCCGCGAAAAGATGATTTCAAGTATTTTAGAAAAAGATATCAGTAATCAGGAGAAGATGTACCGCTTATTATCGTTGGAAAATGAAATTGACAATGAGGAACTCTGTGACTTTTCCATACGGACAGATGATATGGAGGAAGCTGTTGAACAGGTAAAGCAGCTTTTGTCAATAGAGAAAATAGATAGAAAGTAAAACAAAATTTGGCACTAATTTATAGTTGCGAAATAGGGCATATTAAAGTATAATAAGACTATCAAAAACGGCCTGGGATGTGCGACACCCTACATTTTTGAACCTACATTTACTTTTATGGGATTCTTATATTCGAAGGCAGATGTCAAGCCATCAGTACTTCGGTACGTGAGCAGTGGAAGACAGAAACCAACGTGCGGTTACCCACCTAGCGGTCGCTAGGAGTCAAAAACGTAGGAAACGGCATTTTGGGTTTATACAAAAGATCATATGGTACAGAAGATTTTTAAAGTACAGAAGAAGTAAAGAGTACAAAAGAAAGTTTACTGTACAGAAGAATATTCGGTATACAGATGAAAAATCATTGATATACAAAGGAATATTTAAAAATACGAAGAGAAGCTGCTTTGAAATATAAGCAGCTTCTTTTATGTAATAAAATGACGGAAATCAAAGGTATTTGATACAGAAACGGAGATTAGCGTGAAAAAAAGAAATATGCCAAAAATTTCGGCAGTAATATTGGCGGTTTTAATTTGTGTGTTTGCTGGAATACTGATAGGAAAACTGAAGGAAAATTATGATCCGGAAATTTTTTCGGAAAATTATATCAGCGTTGATGAAGTAAAGCAGGAACTGATTTTTACCGTATATTCACAGGAAGAGTGGGACGAATGGTTTGAGGGCGGAAAAAAAGATTATCTGACAGGGGCAGTGCTGGATGAGCTGTTAAAAAGACTTGGAGTTTCGGAACAGATTGATTTTTCGGAAAAAAGAAAAAATGCTGCCGTTTCGCGTACAGAATGGAACCAGGTATATGCGCAGATCCTTGCGTTTCTTGATATGGAACAAAGCGTAAAAAAAGAAACACTGCTTGTGCTAAACCGTATGGAAATGGAAGATCAGACGGTTCTGGTCACGAATCAGGGAGATTTTTATACGAAACTGCAGAATACATATTTTACGGACTGGATGTCCTATGATGTTTATATAAAAGAGGATCAGTGCATTGGAATTGCACAGGTGTCAGAGCAGGAACAAACGATTGAAAATGCATATCTGAAATCCTGTCAGGATGAAAAAATCAGTTTTTTATTTGCAGGTGCCGTCTATGAAAAAGAGTTACAGGAGAGATGGATATCCTGTGAACCGGGAGTATGTGATCTGGTATTTCGGGATGGAGCGCTTACTGCAATCAAAACAAAACAGGATATCATACAGGGACAGATGTTATCCTATGATGATTCTGAGATCGAGATTGAAGATTATGGAAGAATCCACCACAATGGGAAGCTTCCGGTTTACCAGACCTATGGAGATGTGTCTGAAAAATCCATATCGGATGTCGTTTTGGGCAATATGAATGTGGCTTATGTGACTGCGGGAAAGGAAGTCTGCGCAATTCTTATTTTACAGCCGGCTGATATCAAAAATATCCGTGTTCTTCTGCTATCGGATGACGGAACAAATACCCGGAGCGATGTTTATCTGAAGTGTTCGACAAATGCCGATATAACTTGTGGTGATGAAACGAAAAGCGCCGGATCTGAGGAACTCCTTCATCCGGCAGATACACTGACGATGGCACCGGGAAAAACCTTTATCGTAAAACCGGAGTCGGAAGACGGTAAGATCTATCTGTGCAATGGAAATGGAACGGCTGTATCAAATGGTTATGCGGGGACGATTGAGGTGCGCAGCACAGAGAATGGATATACGGTTGTCAATGAACTGCCGTTAGAGGAATATCTGTATGCGGTTGTGCCGAGTGAGATGCCATCAAGCTTTTCTCCGGAAGCGCTTAAGACACAGGCGGTGTGTGCGCGCAGTTATGTCTATATGCAGCTGATGCGGGCGGATCTGGCGGCTTACGGTGCACATATCAATGACAGCACCTCCTACCAGGTTTATAACAAAGTAGAAAAGACAAAGGAATCTGTCGCCGCTGTGGATGCGACATGCGGGCAGGTGCTGACCTGGAACGGAAAAGTTGTGGAGGCATATTATTTTTCGACTTCCATGGGTTACACAGACACCGCGGAGATCTGGAATGTGGATGATCCGTCGTCCTATGGCTATCTGAAAAAAGCATGCTTAAACCAGGCGGATGCAGACATAGATTTGTCGGATGAAACTGCATTTTCCAAGTACATCAAGAGCAGTGCGGATGGATATGACAGCGATATCCGTTATTACAGGTGGTTTGCAACGGCAGATTTATCGGATAAGACAGAAACGGTGAATGAGATCTTAGCGGCAAGACATTCCATTTCACCAAAAAATGTGTTATATTATGAATCTGACGGTACGACGGAGATGGATGTCGCCGCTGCCGGGGAGAAAATGGGAGCCATTACCGGAATGTCAGTGGAAGCAAGAAGCAGTTCCGGTTCGATTCTTACATTAGATCTTACTTATGAATGCGGCATTGTGAAAATAAAAACAGAGTACAACATCCGCAAGATTTTAGGCTGTATGGTGAAAAAAATTGTCTACGCAGATGCAACGGAATCAGAGAATATTACGATGCTGCCAAGTGCATTTTCAACCGTCGAGAAACAGGAAGACGGGACATATCTGCTGTCCGGCGGTGGTTATGGGCACGGACTCGGAATGAGCCAGAATGGGGCAAACGGAATGGCAAAAGCCGGTATGGGCTATCAGGATATCTTAAATTGTTTTTATCAGGATATTACCGTGGAAACAATCGGAGAGATGGAAGGAAAAGAGACATTATGATCTGGAAGATTATAGGAAATGTGATGTCGTTTATGGGAAAATGTAAACGGGATAAGATCAATGCATATTCTGCGCAGTCTGCGTTTTTTATTATATTATCACTGATCCCGTTTCTTATGGTTTTCTCATCCCTGTTACAGTATACTTCCGTGACAGAGGGGACGCTTTTAAAAATCATTGAGAGAGTTATGCCGGAATACATAGCACCATTTCTTATTTCACTGATTGATGAGGTATACAACAGATCAGCAGGCATTATTTCCATTACGGCGATCGTTGCAATCTGGTCAGCAGCAAAAGGTGTGCAGTACATGACGGATGGACTCAATTCGGTCAATGATCTGGAGGAAACAAGAAATTGGCTTGTACTGCGGATGTGGGCAGTTGTGTATACGGTGATTTTTCTGGTAGCTATTGTGTTTACACTGTTAGTTATTGTTTTTGGTAATTCTCTCCAAAAACTGGCATCGCAGTATATCCCGTTACTGCGGCATGCGGTAGATCTTTTGGCACATTTTCGGGGACTTATCATGCTGGCCATGTTAATTGTTTTCTTTGATGTGATATTTACAGCACTGCCAAATAAAAAGCTGACTTTTAAAAGTCAGATTCCAGGGGCTGCGATCTGCGGTGTGGCGTGGTATATTTTTTCTATCGGTGTTTCCATCTATGTGGATTATTTTAACGGTTTTTCCATGTATGGAAGCCTGACGACGATCGCCCTCATCATGCTGTGGCTTTATTTCTGTATGTATATTATGATGATGTCGGCGGAAGTAAATGTCATTTTCAATGATAGTATCCGCAAGTGGCTGCTCAAAGAGAAAGAGAAGAAAAAGAGAAAAAACTCTTGAACTAATAAATTGCCTGTGCTAAAATGCAATACAGAGTGAAAATAAAAGAAAAGGCATTGAACGTGATTAGTAGTGCACTATAATTCTTTCAGAGAGAGTGGGTCACCGGCTGAAAACCCATTTAAGACAAGGTAGGAAGCGAAGTTCGCACGGGAGCTGCATTTGTGAAATGACAGTAGCAGATGACGTCCATGCACGTTACGCATGTTAAGAGCTTTTTGTCAATATTCGTGGCAGAAAGAATCAGGGTGGTATCGCGGAATCATTCGTCCCTGGACGAATGACTCCGCGTTTTTTGTTGCTGAAACAAATCCACCACAGGAAATTGTGTCACAAAAATAATTTGTGAGACAAATATCTGAAAGAAATAATGCAGAATGGAGATTATCATGAAAGAAAAATTGCAGAAAATCAGAGAAGATGCGATCCGTCAGATCGAAGAATCCGGCGATCTGTCGAAATTGAATGATGTGCGTGTTGCGGTTCTTGGAAAAAAAGGAGAACTGACCGCAGTATTAAAGAGTATGAAGGATGTCAGCCCGGAGGAGCGCCCGTTAGTCGGACAGCTTGTCAATGAGACGAGAGAGAGCATCGAGAAGATTTTAGATGAGACAAAGAAAAAATTAGAGGCAGCGGAGTTAGATGCAAAACTGCGCAGAGAAGTCATTGATGTGACACTTCCGGCAAAGAAGAATAATGTCGGACACCGTCATCCGAACACGATTGCCTTAGAAGAGGTAGAGCGCATCTTTACCGGAATGGGTTACGAAGTGGTAGAGGGACCGGAAGTAGAGTATGATTATTATAACTTTGAGGCTCTTAATATCCCGGCAAACCATCCGGCAAAGGACGAGCAGGATACGTTCTATATCAATGACAAGATCGTGCTCCGTACACAGACATCTCCGGTACAGGTCCGTGAGATGGAAAAAGGACATCTCCCGATCCGTATGATCGCACCGGGCCGTGTATTCCGTGCCGATGAGGTAGATGCGACACATTCTCCGTCTTTCCATCAGATTGAGGGACTTGTCGTTGATAAAAACATTACGTTTTCTGATTTAAAGGGAACACTTGCAGAATTCGCAAGACAGTTATTCGGACAGGATACCAAAGTAAAATTCCGACCGCATCATTTCCCGTTTACAGAGCCATCTGCCGAGATGGACGTGACCTGTTTTAAATGCGGCGGGAAAGGATGCCGTTTCTGTAAGGGAGAGGGTTGGATCGAGATCTTAGGCTGTGGTATGGTACATCCGCGTGTACTGCGCATGAGCGGCATTGATCCGGAAGAATACTCAGGCTTTGCTTTTGGCATCGGATTAGAACGTATTGCACTGCTCAAATATGAGATCGATGATATGCGTCTGCTCTATGAAAATGATCAGAGATTTTTAAATCAGTTCTAGGAAAAAGATAGGAGAATATAGCATTATGAATACTTCATTAAAGTGGATCAAAGACTTAGTTCCAGGTCTTGACTGTACACCACAGGAATATATGGATGCCATGACATTATCCGGCTCTAAGGTAGAAGGATATGAGAACATGGATGAGGATCTTGATAAAATTGTGATCGGACAGGTAAAAAGCATTGAGAAACATCCGGATGCGGACAAACTTGTGATCTGCCAGGTAGATATCGGAACGGAGACAATACAGATTGTGACAGGTGCTCCGAATGTGACTGAAGGGTGCAAAGTACCGGTTGTATTAGACGGTGGAAAAGTTGCCGGAGGTCATGACGGCAGCAAGACCGAGGGCGGTATTAAGATCAAAAAAGGAAAACTGCGCGGTGTGGAGTCAAACGGTATGATGTGCTCCATCGAGGAACTTGGTTCAAACAGAGATATGTTCCCACTTGCACCGGAAAACGGTTTATATATCCTGCCGGAAGATGCTCCGGTCGGAGAGAGCGCTATCAGTTATCTTGGATTAGATGACACGGTTGTGGAATATGAGATCACTTCAAACCGTGTAGACTGTTTCTCTATTTTAGGTATTGCGAGAGAGGCGGCAGCTACGTTTGGAAAAGAGTTTGTTCCTCCGGTTGTGACAGAAACAGGCAATAATGAAGATGTTAACGATTACATCAAAGTATCTGTAAAAGATGATAAGCTCTGTTCCCGTTACACCGCAAGAGTAGTAAAAAATATCAGGATCGCACCGTCGCCGGAATGGATGCAGTGCAGACTGCGTGCGCAGGGAATCCGCCCGATCAATAACATTGTAGATATCACAAACTATGTGATGGAAGAGTATGGACAGCCGATGCATGCCTATGACCTTGACACGATCGAGGACAGAGAGATCGTAGTAAGACGCGCTGCAAAGGGTGAGCAGTTTGTGACTTTAGACGGTCAGGAACGCACCTTAGATGACTCTGTATTAATGATCTGTGATGGAAGAAAAGCCATCGGTATTGCAGGTATCATGGGTGGAGAAAACTCCATGATCACGGACAATGTTAAAACAATGCTGTTTGAAGCTGCATGCTTCGATGGAACAAATATCCGTCTGTCAGGAAGAAAGATTGGTCTGCGTACAGATGCTTCCGCAAAATTTGAAAAAAGCTTAGATCCAAACACAGCGATCGAGGCAATGAACCGTGCATGCCAGCTTATAGAGGAACTTGGTGCCGGAGAAGTTGTCGGCGGCGTTGTGGATGTTTACCCGAATGTCAAAGGGGATAAACGTATTCCATTCGAGCCGGAGAAATACAACAAACTACTTGGAACGGACATTGCAAAAGAGACAATGCTGGCTTATTTCTCAAAGATCGACCTCGGCTATGATCCGGCTTCGAACGAAGTGATCGTTCCATCCTGGAGACAGGACTTAGAGTGTGACGCCGACCTTGCAGAGGAAGTGGCAAGATTCTTCGGTTATGATAAGATTCCGACCACACTGCCAAGCGGTGAGGCTACCACAGGAAAACTTACCTTCAAACTCCGCATCGAGGCAGTAGCAAGAGAGATCGCAGAGTTCTGCGGATTTTCACAGGGCATGACGTATTCCTTTGAGAGCCCGAAAGTATACGATAAATTATTACTGCCACAGGATTCACCGCTCCGCAAAGCGGTTGTGATCAGCAATCCGCTCGGAGAGGATTTCTCTATCATGAGAACGATTTCCTTAAATGGTATGCTGACATCACTTTCCACAAACTTTAACCGCAGAAATAAAAACGTGCGTCTGTATGAACTTGGAAATATTTACCTGCCAAAACAGGTACCGGTGACAGAGCTGCCGGAAGAGCGCATGCAGTTTACACTTGGTATGTACGGAGAGGGTGACTTCTTTACCATGAAGGGTGTGATCGAGGAGTTTCTTTACAAAGCAGGAATGAAGCTGAAACCGGAATATGATCCGGAAGCCGGAAAACCATTCTTACATCCGGGACGTCAGGCAAATGTTGTTTATGATGGCACTGTGATCGGTTATCTCGGTGAGGTTCATCCGACGGTTGCAGCAAATTATGCGATCAAAGAGCGCGTTTATGTTGCAGTACTTGATATGCCAGAGATCGTATCCCGCGCATCTTTCGACCACAAATATGAGGGAATCGCTAAATTCCCGGCTGCAGCCAGAGATATCTCCATGGTTGTTCCGAAGAAAGTGCTTGCCGGTGATATTGAGAAGATTTTTGATGAAAAAGGCGGCCAGTTCTTAGAGAAATATGATCTGTTTGATATCTATGAGGGAGCACAGATCAAACCGGGATATAAATCAATCGCATACTCCTTGTCTTTCCGTGCAAAGGATAGAAACTTAGAGGATGCCGATATCACTGGTGCAATGGATCGAATCGTGAAAGCACTTGAGCATGTTGGTGCGGAATTAAGAAAATAGGATTGAGAATCATGGACGTAAAAGATTTTTATTATGACCTGCCACAGGAGCTGATCGCACAGGACCCGTTAGAGGACCGTTCCAGTTCGCGGCTGATGGTATTGGATAAAAATACCGGTGAAGTGACACATCGTGTTTTTAAGGATATTACAGATTATTTAAGACCGGGAGACTGCCTTGTCATTAACAATACGAAAGTAATTCCTGCAAGACTGTACGGAGTAAAAGAGGGCACAGAGGCAAAGATTGAGATCCTTCTGTTGAAACGTAAGGAAAATGATATCTGGGAAACCCTTGTAAAACCGGGCAAAAAATGTAAAGTCGGAACAAAGATCAGTTTTGGCGATGGACTTCTGACCGGTGAGGTCATTGATATCGTGGAAGAGGGGAACCGTCTGATCCAGTTCCACTATGATGGAATTTTTGAGGAGATTTTAGACCAGCTTGGACAGATGCCGCTGCCGCCTTATATCACACATCAGCTTCAGGATAAAAACCGTTACCAGACGGTATATGCAAAGTATGATGGCTCTGCCGCTGCACCGACAGCGGGACTCCATTTTACACCGGAATTATTAAAAAAAGTAAAGGAAATGGGTGTGGAGATCGCAGAGGTGACACTTCATGTAGGGCTTGGTACATTCCGCCCGGTCAAGGAGACGGATGTATTAAAACACCATATGCATTCGGAATTTTACCGGATCGAACAGTCCGAGGCAGATAAGATCAACCATGCAAAAGAGACCGGACATCGTGTCATTGCGGTAGGGACGACCAGCACGCGTACTTTAGAGGCGGCATCGGACGAGAACGGTTTCCTGCGCGAGACAAGCGGATGGACAGAGATCTTTATTTATCCGGGTTACAGGTTTAAAGTCATTGATTCCCTGATTACCAATTTCCATTTGCCGGAATCCACACTGGTAATGTTAGTTTCAGCACTGGCAGGACGGGAACATGTGTTAAACGCATATGAAATTGCCGTGCAGGAGAAATATCGTTTCTTTAGCTTTGGGGATGCAATGCTGATAACGGATACAACAGTTTAAATGATCTGAGAAGATGCAACAGACAGCATGATTTACGGGCAAAATGATTGCTTGAAAAAATCACGAAAGAGAAGGAGAATTACGGAATGGAAGAGAAAAGACATCATAAGCGTTTAAAACTCGACGTTTCCATCCAGTTAGAACGTCTGACAGAAGATGGAACGACGACATATGATTACACGCAGGTTGTAGTTACGGATGTTTCGCGCGGCGGAATCGGCTTCCAGTCCGACGAACCTTTGGAAGTGGGGGGATATTATAATACCAGAACCCAGATATGGACGAAAGAGGTGATCGATGCAGTCATCGAGATCGTGCGTAAGCAGAAAATGGAAGATGGAACCGACAAATATGGGGCAACTTTTATTGGAATGTCGGATACAGATGCAATAAAAATAGATATTTATCAGGTGTTTCGTGAAGCATAAAAGTATAAGAGATGAAGTATGCTTTTGATGACAGGATAAATGCAAAAAATCGAAGAGAGCCAGATAGGTCACATCCTAAAATAAAGATGATCTGTCTGGCTCTTTTTATGTCTGTCATTCTTCGTCCATAAGCTATCATTTATGAAAGCATAGGTATACGAATAAATTATTTGTAAGTCATAAAATTAATTATGCTTCATAAGAACTTACGGTAATTGTATAATCGCTTGTACCTTCCACATAAGTGGTTCCATCAGAGCCTTTGACGGTAACGGTGTAGCCATCCTCATCTGTAATGGTTCCTTTGCAGGTTAAAGAGGAGAGAGTGCTGTCCCCATCAACGATCCAGGTAGAACTGCTGTCAATGGTCAGATTTGCATAACCGTCTCCGCCATTTCCGGCATTGCTTTCATCCTGAACAAAACTTCCGGTCCAGGTACTTTTATTTTCAAGGGAAACGTCAAGCTGGCTGATGCTGTCCCAGATGATCTCCGTAAAAACTGGACGAATCGCCATCGGTACTGTCGGAGGAAGTGCGGTCTAATGTGATATCTTTTAAAGTAACGTTTGCGCCATTTGAAACAAGAACCGCATTTTCATCGGATCCGGTGGAAGAGAAAGTCTCATCGGAAACTTCGGTATCTTCCGTATATTCGGTTACGGCATTGTAAGATTCCGGCTGGGAGGAAGTGCTGCCTCCCGGAGCGCCTCCGCCTGGAGTGTTACCTCCCGGCTGACCGCCGGCGTTGTCAGAGATCGTTACAGTTGCAGCGTTACCATCATCATCTAAGGTGATCGTTACCATAGTACCTTCTGATAAAGCGGAAAGTGTTGTTTCTTTTCCATTTTTGTCATAATAGATGGTAGAGTCGGTCAGATTGATCGTCTCAGTTGTCATATTACTCATATCCGGGGCACCGCCGTTGTCGGAAGGGGCAGAATTGTTGTCTCCACTAGGCGGATTGCCAGGGGTTTCGGTGGAATCTGCGCCATCAGAGTCAGGTTTGTCAGGTGCCTCTGTTGAATCGCTGTTGTCAGAGTGCCCGTTGTCTGCTGGGGCACCACCTTTGTTATCGCTCGGTGGATTGCCCGGTGTTTCGCCCTGATCGCCGCCCGGCATGGCTGCAACTGTGATCGTGCTGTCGGTAATTTCGGAAATCATTCCGGTTACCGTGTTTTCATCTGATTTTGCATCAGTGTCCTCCGTAGATGTTTCCACTGTGCTTTCTACAGAAGAAGAGGTATTTGTGTTATTACCTGTACTATTGTTTGTGCTGCCGCATCCGGAAAAAATCAGTGTTCCTGCCAATGCGATACATAATAATGCTTTTTGATATTTCATAATGTTTGTCACTCCTTTTTTGTTGATAGCTGTATTCTATCGGGGGAATGTGACGGTTAGATGAAGCCGGGTTGGAAGTTGCGTGAATTTACAGAGAAGATTGTGTGGAATGAAAATAGAGGTGAAAATCCTTTTTTGAAAAAAATTTTAAATTTTATGAAATTTACTATTGTAGATTTTATAAAAGTGTGCTAAACTATGTTTGTATCCATGAACTAGTTTATAATGTAAACAGTTCAACTCAAGAAGCTGTATTCTGATTAACGTCAGAATATGGCTTTTTGACTGTCTGGAGTTCTTTTTGGGATGTTCTATAATCCGGCATTTCGCCATTTACCCCAAATTTGAAATACAAGTGTTATATTTATATAAGAAAAAATACAAATAAAATCTTATAATTCAGGAATATTAATTGAAAGGGAGCGGAAACTTTTATATAATAGAGATAAAGTACCGGTAAGTTTAAAAGAAAATGTAATCACAAAAGAAAATTGCAGGGAGGAATGGGTTATGTACAAAAGATAACTGGCAGGTCTGCTTGCTGTTACAGTGACCATGACGGGAATTTCATTTCCGGACAGTGTATTTGCTGCGCAGGATGATACGGCAGTTTTACAGGAAGAGGAGTCTGGGACAGAGAGCAGTAAAGTTACGGAAAGCGAAGAAACAGAAGAATCGGAAGAGATTCTGACAGAAAAGACCGGATCAGACGGTACAGAAACAGAACTGGACGAAATACAAGCGGCTGAAATCGTACAGACAGAGACAGAAAATGAAGCAGATATGACAGAAACAGAGGAGACTGTCGAAATTAAAGAGACGGAAACAGAAGAGCAGACAGAGGAGTTACAGGAGACAGAGAAAACGGATGCCAGGGTTACCTCAGAATTGATGGTCCTGTCTCTTATACACATCTGACGCTGCCGACGACTAGTCGACGGCAGCGTCAGATGTGTATAAGAGACAGTTGATGGTCAGAGGAACAGACAGTTTCGGATCAATGTTTGCACAGGAATTTTCTGGTGTTGCAGCCGAGCAGGCTGAAAATAATGGATGTAATGTGTTTTCGATTGATATGAGCGGAAATCAGGCATCTGTTTCTTTTGAAACAACACAGGATGCAACACTTGTCGTTGCAGTATATGATGAGAACGGCAATCAGATGCTGGCTTCGGGAAAAAAGAACGTAACAAATACAGAGACAGAAACAACAGTAACGATCAATTCCGGCACGATTCCACAATATTATCTGGTGCGTGGATATCTGATTGAAACAGAGACACTTCGTCCGATCTGTACGGTATATGAATCCTCTATGTATACACAGGAAATGCAGGAGTTTTTAGCAAAGACAACAGATGATTTTGACGAAGAAAAAGTACTGAATTTGGATGATGATGATACGAACAATTTTGCGGTCTATGGAGACGATACCATTATCATTCCGTCTGATACAGAAAAAAATATTGTGGTGTCGGCAGATGATTCCACAAATACATATGTGATCAAAAAAGCAGATACAGACATGACATCTTTGGAAGAAGGAGATATTTTTTCCTATGAATATGCAGATGGTCAGTTTATTATAACGAAAGTTGCATCGATTGATGTAAATGGAACAACGGTTACGATTACCGGTGATGACATTGAAATGGAGGATGTATTTTCCTATGTCAAAATTGATGCATCAGATGATCTTGCAAACGCAACGATCGATCCGTCTGCCTGTGGGGATGGTGCCACATATGAGGGACTTTCGGATGAGCCGGAGAACAGTGAGTATAAAGCAGCCGACATCAGTGGAAGTGTCAAAAAGACAATGAAATTCAGATTGGATAAATCAGGAAAAGATTCTGATGGAAGTTACAGTATTTCAGGCGGTTTGTGGATGCGGATTACATGTTCTGCAAAATTATATCTTACATTTTCCAAGTGTTATGTGGAATTAAAGCTGGATTATAAAGGCAGCCTTGATATTACAGCAAAAGGAAAATTTACAGCAACTGTACCGCTACCGTCTGTGGGATATATGTTTTATGGTATTATTGTGGAACTGACGCCGTCTATGATATATGAGTGGGAAATTAATGGTGCAGTCGGCGCTGATATCAGTGGTACTTTTGGCATTCAGGCAGATAACAATGGAATTACAAGCCTGACCACAATGCCAAAATGTACGCCTAAACTAAAAATCAGTGGAAGTTTTTACTGGGGGCTTTCTTTAGAACCGCGTGTAAAAATTTTGAGTAATAATGTTGCTTCTGCAAGCCTTACAGGTAAAGCGGGCATTAAGTTAAATGCATCATGGAAACCGGAAATCCTAAAACAGGAAAAGACGATTCATAGCTGTGAAAAATGTATTGAAGGAAAAATTAATGCAGAGCTTACGCTAAAAGCAGGCGTGAAAATGCTGAGTAAAATTTCCTATAATATAAATTTAATTGGGGAGTCGAAGAAAATCGCTGATTTTTATTATTCCATTGATCATAATGATTATGGTCTGACGAAGTGTCCGCATTTAAGTTATCGTTTGAATCTGGTTGTGGTTGACACGGATGGTAATCTGCTGCCGGATACTGTAGTAACGATTACGGATCAGACAGGACAGTTTGAGGAAGTAAAGAAAAAGACGGATATGCTTGGCAAATTATCAGTCTATCTGCCGGAAAGCCGGTATACGATCACTCCGGTAAAAGATGGGTATGTACCTACCAGAAGAAACATTGAAATCCATATGGATGAGACGATAGATGACTTGCGGATTACATTGTGTAAGACAGTTGGAGGCGGGACAGGAAATAATTCAGAGAATCAGATCAATACAATAAGACCGGATGTGGGGATAAATAGTTATTCACAGGTGTTAAGTTTAGGAGATTATCACAGTGGAGTAATCGCGCAGGATGGCAGTTTGTATATGTGGGGAGTTAATGATTTTGGACAGATAGGAGATGGAACGACAAAGAATAGATATAAGCCAACGAAGATACTGGATCATGTAGTATCAGTAAGTTTAGGAGATTATTATAGTGGAGCAATTACGCAGGATGGCAGTTTGTATATGTGGGGATCGAATGTTTATGGACAGATAGGCGATGGAACGACAGAGGACAGATACTGTCTCTTATACACATCTCCGAGCCCACGAGACTACGCTGCATCTC
>ENA-OZHH01000561-OZHH01000561.1-human-gut-metagenome-genome-assembly--contig:-NODE-561-length-21296-cov-8.096700_pt1 | contig 21296 bp, 8 predicted proteins | sample MGYA00244045_ERZ653684 | MGnify/ENA primary metagenome ERZ653684 (study PRJEB26926, sample SAMN06165264) | human gut metagenome | biome: ENVO:00009003; feature: ENVO:2100002; material: ENVO:00002003... | reverse complement strand
TAGAGCGCATGATTCATAATCATGAGGTCCCCGGTTCAATCCCGGGTCCCGCTACTGATGAAGATTTAGACTGTTGAGAGGCTTCCACTCTTGGCGGTCTTTTTTGTTTTTAATACTCGGTTTGCGCCAGCGTCAAAACCAATGTGACAAGGTTCAACATATTTTATCCACTACAAAGATAATATATAATAAGATAAGTACTAGATTTCAATGCGGCTATTCAACAAGAAGTATAGTACTTTTTTGAATTGGGGGTCTATAAAACTAACTTTCACTAAAAAAGGTACTATTATTGATTGAAACACATTATAGCTGTTATATACTGCTTATTCATGAAAGCGCATAAACAAAGGCGACAAAGATAATCAATGTCGCCTTTTATAATCCATATTGTTATTCTACACGTTGATATGTATAAGAGTCTCCCACATAGGTTATTCCATCTTCATCCAAATCTCTTAGTGTCAAAGCGATTGAATTTAATGTAAAAATTTCACTCATGCACCACGTATCTTCATCACTGAATTTTTCATAAAGAATATTGTTCTCTATTTTGTAGATACCATGTTCCGAGTATGCCCCATCATTAACACTTGTATATAGAAATGTTCCATCATTATTAAATGTTACGTGTGTAGCTACTTGTCCGTTGTGAGTTAATAGCTTCCAGTTGCCAATGATAAGGGCTGAATCTATCGAGCCATCTCCTTCGATAATATTTTTAAAATCACCCCAGCCTTGAGCTATCCAATAATCATTATAAGTTCCTTTAGGTATGTACAGTTTACAATTATTCAACACTTCACTGTCAAAACAAAACTCCGTTATAGTTGGGGGAGTTATAGGTAAACAATGTATTTCTTGTAGTTGCGTGCAATCAGAAAATGTAGAGTATTCTAATCTTCGTATGTTCTTACCAAGAGTGATGGATTTTAAACTTTTACAATTACTAAATGAATATCCATCAATATATTCAATTTCATTATTGACAGTAACGGATGTTAGTTTTGTGCAGCTTTCAAATGCTGAATATCCTAAATATTTAATATTGTTAGATATTTCATATGTCAACATCTGTAATCCCGCAGGAAAACGAATTAAAGTCGTCTCTTTTTTGTCAAAAAGAATGCCTTGTATGGATTTACAATAGGGATTATCGGGAGCAACATTTATTGCCTGCAAATTTATGCAACCATCGAAAGCTCTGGCACTAATGGATTTTACATTGCTTGGAATATTTATTGATGTCAAGTTTTTACAATCTTGAAAAGCCGATTCCGAAATTGTATTTAAACTATTTGGTAAAATGATATTCTGCAAAGATATGCAATTAAAGAAGCAATTAAAACCAATAGAAAGAACAGAATTGGGTATAGTAATAGAACTCAAATTCGTACATTCACTAAAGGCAGAAGCTCCAATTTCTGTAACTTTTTGAGGTAACAATATTGTTTCTAACGCCTCACAATAACTAAACATATTACTTGCGATGATATTATTAGGTCTGTACAAGGCATCTACAATTTCACATTTAGTAATGTCAAGTTTAGCAAGTTTCCCTTCTGTTCGACAGCCTGCCATTTCCTTAAGAAAACGTATATCTGCTTCATTTATCGTCCCGGTTAAAGTCAAATTGGTAATTTGATATTTTTTTGACGCAGCTATCATACTGGAAAGACTTCCTGCCATTTCTATATGCAGATGGATTGTTGAAGGGTCATAAACTGCCCCTTCTTGGAAAATATTTATTGTATCATTCTCTATGTCATTCTGAAACACTACAATTCCATTCCTGCTATGTTCTTCTATATTGGATGCTATCTCGAAATAAAGTTTATTGTTAATCAGTCCTTTTGTTGTAGGCATTTGTGTTATCCATTTATAATCTGAAGGTATCAATACCGTATAATCAATATTGGCACTTAATTCCACTTCGATAATTTCACCGTTGGCAGCAACATTATAGTCCTTTTGTGATATGATGATTGCATTTTTCTGTGCCTGCACAATTTTCAATGTATCTTTTATATTGCTGTTCTTATCATAAAAGATAATCTCTGCTTCTCTGCTGTCATAAGTTTCATTTGGAGCAATGGTATAATAAAGGGTATGGCTTGACATTCCACGCGTCTTTGCAGCGGACTGTACCCAATCCACATCAGGCATTTTAACATCAAATTCAAAATTGCTTTTTAAATCAACAGCAATCGTTTCTCCTTTGTCACTCACTGAATATTCGCTTTTAGTAAGCAACAGAACACCTTCTCCGCTTTGGTACACATGGACTGTTTCAGAAAGTTCACCGCTTTGGATTATAATTTCTCCGGTTCGTTTATCATATTCTTCACTTGGCGCAATATCAAACGAGAGATTATTACTGGTTAGTCCACGTGTCTTAGCTGACTGGCTAATCCAACTTTTGGATGTTTCCGATATAATAACCTCATATTGAATATTGGCTTTTACTTCCACATTAATTTTACCGCCATTTTTACCTACTTCAAATTTATTCGCTGTAAGGGTCAAAGCGTCTTGTTGCTTTTGGTTAATGATAACAGTTCTGCTTGTACCACCTGCTGCTATGGTAAGAGACACATTCCTATCATCATATCCTTTGTTTGCTACTACTCTGATTTGAATGTTGTTGTCTCCTGCTTTTCCTTTTAAAGGAGTAACCGTACACCATTTCTCACCATTAGCAATATTGGCAAGGCTTACAGTCCAATCTCTGTTAGTTGAAAAGGACAATGTTTCTTCCCCACCATTAGCTTCAAAATCAAAAGAAGCATTATTAATTGTGATTTCATCTATAACTGGTTCCAATGGCTTTGTGTCTAATTCATCATCGCCACAAGAACTAAATCCTGCGCATACAGCAATCAATAATAAAGTTGCCAATAATCTAAATGTTTTCACTATAATTCCTTTTTGTATTAATAATCGGTTAGTATTACCCTTTGACTGCATAAACAACTTTATAAATCAAGGAGTCCAGCCAGTTTGCCATTAATATAATTTTAACCGGAGAATGCACTTTTTTTAAGCAAACAATCTTTCTTCCTTTATTCTCTAAATTCTCATAACGAACAGTTTCAGTTCCATTATAAATCAAGAGAGAAACATTTTTAAATTTCATTGCAGTAGCATCCCAATATATGGCAAATTCTTTTCTGTCAAAGATTATGTGTGTTTGCTTGTAGTTGGACGATGTTTCTTCCGTCCTCAATATCATTCTTTTATAATTAATAGTGTTATTCAATCTATTTAATTCTTCTTCCTCTCGTTTGCTTTCTTGTTCAATCCATTGTATTTCATCACGCAGTTTTTGTTTTTTCATTTGCTGTGAACGTAAATATTTACACAGTAATTTCTGTCGCAGCCACATAATAATCTTACGATAGACCAAGAAGTATAATAAACAAAAGATTATAGGTGGAACAATTACCCAAGCACTATCAGTTGCATTATTATAAGCTAAAAACGTCATTCCCACAGTAAAGGCTATTATGACGATATAACCAATTAATTGAGCTATTAGAAAAGTCTTGTGTTGTTTTAATATAGCTTGTTCTTTTTTTCTTTCAGCCTTTTTTTGTTCTTCTATTGCTCTATTAATCAATTCTTCTTGTTCTCTTTCTCGTTGTCGCTTTTCTTGTTCTATGCGGTATTGTTCTTGCTGCCTTTGCTCTTCTTCAATTCGTTTTTGTTGAGCTTTTTGCTGGGCTAATGCAATTCTTATCCGTTGTTGTTCTGCTTCTACTTTTTTACGTTCTATATTTTTAAAGTAAGCATTTAATTCCGTTAGAGATTTTGGTTGAAAGGAGTGGCTTTGTTTTTCATCTATCATAAAAGCATATCTGTTTGTTCCGTCTTGTTGCAGTGCAAATATGGTTTTATCAAAGAATGAGGGATGAAGCATATAAGCCTGCCCCTTAAAAGAAAGAATTATAGATTTGTTGGTTGAAATATACTGCCAAGTTCCATTAGTAACCTTACCATTTATGGAAACAATAAGAGAGCCATTTTCTTGAAATATATATAACTCTTTATCTCCGGTGTCATTGAAAGCCAGCCAAGACTTATTGCATAATATGTTTTTTACATCCAAACTCTCACTGAATCTGTTGTATTTGTTAAGAATATCCAACAAGTAAGTTTTCATATTTGCACCTTTAAGCTCACTTGTTCCCTACGGTAAGCCATAAATAAAAAAGATGTGGGAACACTATTTGCTTTATCCTTGTAACTGGCTCTCGCATTGCCTTTGCTGTGGATAAAACAATAGCGACCCACACCAAAGGGCATATAGAAACCTCACAAATATGAGGTAGGTATATATCCAAATGTGGGTGCTACTGCTATCATCTTCACAGCGTTTCAAATTTGCGAGATTTGTTACAAGAAGATAATTTCAATAACACCTTTCGTTAAATATGTCCTTCCAACTCCCTAACGCATTAGTTCATTGGAATTGGTACAAAGATAGATAAAGGTTTTAAATGAATAAGCATGAAGTGAAGATTAATAGTGAATATTGGTAACAGGTGACACTAATTCCACTGACATGGAATGTCAATGCAAAGTTACCAAGCTACGCTTCCACGAAAAAAAACATAAAAAAAGAGCTTGGCAGCGGATATAAAACTGATACTATTATCTTTTCATTTTTTGTCGTCACTCGTCACTTTTCACTTCAATACACTAAGGATAAGTGGGTTACCTGTGACGACAAGGCACATAGACAGTGACGACCAATATTTTGTCGTCACTGTCAAAAACAAACTCTATGCTGACTATTTTAAATACCAAAGTTGGGTATTTAAAATACCAATGCTTGGTACTTGGAATACCAAAGAGTGGTACTTGAAATACCAACGCTTGGTACTTAGAATACCAACGTTTGGTACTCAATATACCAAAGGGTGGCATTCAAATGGGACATGTAGGGTATTGTTTTATAGCCTGTTATAAATATTTTCCTCTGCCCTGCATCTTATGTTATCCTTTCTCCTTGAAACGCTTTTCCTAATAACAGATTTCCATTAACAGCTTCGATTTCAATTTGTGTATCAAAAGAATAACATTTTTATTTTGCGTCACAAAAAAACAATGTGACAAGGTTCAAGGTGGTGTTCTGGAATTTACGGTTTGTGATGTCCCCTCCAAACTACGATTTCCTGTACACCGGATACAACATTTTCAAATGGTCCTGCTTTAGGAACGTCTCCTCGAGAAACTCCTAAATAGTCTGTATTAAGTGTTATAGGCGTTCCATCCGGATTCTCGAAATAACCATTTGAAAAGAAGGTTACTCCCATTTTTTCTGTGTCGATAATTTGCGACTGCAATTGCGAAATATTGTTGTCAAAGTTCAACTTAAGAACCACCTCGTCACCACGCTGTTCAATTGTGGGAGCCAATGCATGATTACTTACAATATTATAAGGTTCGTGAGCATAGGGTTTCACTCCATCATAATAAAGGTTAGCACCGGTGTACATAGCCAACGTAAAGTCTTTTGACTGAACCGAACCTCGTGATGTGCGGTTCATTTCCTGATAAATTCCTTCTTTATATTCAGGATGAGAATCGTAAGGAGAGAAACCATCAAGCTTATGTTCAGACTGTGAACCGGGAACTACTGTAAGAATGTTATTATAAAGTCTCTCATCCCCGCACAATATACTTGTTAGACCTATGATGTCCGTTGAATGTGGCTCATGGTAAGGCGTATAACGTATGGGAATAGGACGTACTGTTACCACTCCACCGATGAGATTGTGCACCCACGCAGTCCCTTGTGACAGATTATTTACAGAATTAGCAGACAACAGTATGTTATTGTCAATCAAACAGGGGCCATGGGTAACTTCAATCATGATGTCATAAAAGTCATTATTCGTAAACAAATTACCTGTTATACGAGTTCCAATACACTGCCAGTCGAGCCATATACCTCGATAACCGTTATCAAGCCAGTTGTCTTTAACAACCACATCAATAGGCGCATGCAATTTAATACAACCGATCTCCGCACCGGTAAACTGGCGCTTAGTATGAATATCATAGATATGATTATTCTCAATCACACTGAATATAGCTCCCATGTGTCCACAAATACCTGTCTGTTCGCAATCAAAGATAACGTTATTACGTACCACATGAGAACCGATATTCTCCTTGTTCCAGCCCATACGCCAGGCCTTAATAACCGACTCTATCTCCCGGTTAAATCCCACAATACTTTGCTCCAATGTCCAAAGATTGTTGCCCGAAGCAAAATCTTTCCCTAAGCTGATTCCAGAACACTTGGCATTCGATATTTCATTTCCCTCAATAATCCAACCCTTACTCCAATTAGGGCCTAAAAGTCCTTTCTGAACACCTGTAGGAGGAGCCCACTGAACTGCCGCCTGCGACATTTTGAAGCCTTGTACCGTAATATAGTTCACACCTTGTTCCTTCGGGAAAAAACAAGCCGGACGAGCATTGATTTCCACAAGTTCCTTATTGGGATTGTATTTGTGGAAATTAGCCCAAATGACAGTTTCCGTATCACCTACTTCGGCATACCATTGGTAAAGCGACTGGGCTTTGTTCTTGGAATCCGGAAATTCCTGAGGATTTCTCACTTTAGAAAGGCTGTCCACCTCATAAAATGACTTGCCATTCAAGAATACTTCTCCTAAATGATAGGTTACAGGATTCTTATCGAGCCAATCTCCCCAAAGCTTTTCTGCAAACGGATTAAAATCGCCGAATACACTATTAGGCACCACAACCTTCCAAACTGTAGAATTCCGTTGACGCACCCAACCTTTAATTTCTTCCGACCCTTTGATCCAAACATCTTCGCCCGGAGCAGCACGATACACGATACGCGAAGTACGATTCAAGCCAGAATTGCGGGGACTTACCCACTCGCGATAAGTGCCGGAATGTACAGTTACAGTATCACCGGCATTAAGAACCATTGCCGCTTTAGAAATTGTAAGGAACGGAGCTTCAACTGTACCGGGATTGGTATCCGAGCCACTCTTAGCTACATGATATTCTTTAGCTATAAGCCCGTTACACACAAGTATTCCAACGCATGCAAATAATAACGCTCTATTTTTCATATAAAAAAGTTTGAATTTAGTATTGATATTATATGTTTCATCAAAATCCATATCACACAGCTATCGTTTGGCTATTTCCAGATCTTTAGCCACATCAGGACGAATCAATGCCCAGTGAAAGCGTAAATGATCATTTTCCTTCCAATGCTTCCCCCCTTGCTCACTGTAATGAACCAACGGCATATCGTTGTATAACGGACGAGTAATTTCAATAACTTTATCCCAATATTCCAGTCCTTTACTCAAGTGCCGTATCGCTTGTTGCTGATAAGTCTTATTTCCATTTACCCTGTAAGTTTGCAAAGCAATAGCCCCACGTATCTTCTCGGCATAATGTAAACCTAAATTAGCCCAAGTTTTAATATCTGCAACTTCATAGATCAATGCTGCATTCTGATTCTTTGCCGGGTTAATATTTTCTACCAGTTTAAGAGCTTGTTTGGCATTCCTTTCCAAAGAATCGGCTATCTGCGGAGGTGTGACCCTTTCTTTGGTAAAACTTCCGCCAGCCAATATCCGTTCCACATAATCTGCTACTTTAACAAAAGAGGTATCAAGCGGATTTTGGTGAATCAATCGGTCGATAGAAACATATTCTTCCAATGGAGTTCCCGGCCTATTCCGATCTTTAGGAACAAGAGCCATCAATCCTTCACTATACAAGGTAAAATCCCAACCACAGTCCGTATTTGACGCAAACACCAGCGGTGTGATGCCGGCAAGTGAAGAAGCTTTCAGCAGATTTTCACCATCTTTGCCATAACGACGAATAAATTCAGCATGAAACACTTCATCCGGCGTATCACTATCGTACAACAAACGTCCCCAAATTTTATAATACAGCCATTGACGTTCAAAAGCCCATTTCCAATTAGCCTTACTCATATCCGTCGTGAAATAATCTTTTGCCGGGATATAGGTTTCCGAACCTATAAAATACCCTCCAACATAAGCCGGAGAATTTAATTTCACATGCGCTCTGACAAATTCAGGCACCCCCCAACGTAGGCAAAAGATATCTTCATTACGTGCTGTCCAAGTCACCTTATATTTATCGGAGACAGGATTAAAGTAAGTATCATACAACGGGCCACCATGCACTTTAATCAGCTTGGGCGTGGAAAGGGAATGTGACCAATTGAATTTAAAGTCTGCAAAAATAGGACCTTCGGTAAAGCCCATATCCGCTTCCCGCTCTATGGATGCGCGAGTTATGCGCTCCGTTTCAACGCTGGTATTCCCAAGTGATTCGGTCGTACTAGAGAACGGTACGCGATGTACCAGTTTAGAAGGTCGATTGGCCCGCCGCATCCCTTCAATGATAGTCTCAGTCATCCAAGCTTCACGTTCTTGTGGTGTCATACCTGCCATGCCTTCACCCAAAGTCAATCCAAACCCCGTTAAATCAGGATATTCTTCCAACACTTGGGTTACACATTCGCGTGTGTAGTCTTTGACAATTTGTGCCGTTTCCCCACGCACATAGAAATGATGATCAAGATTATCCATTGCTACATTATGTGCAACTGAAAACTCCGGCGTCACAAAAATGTTGAACGGAATCAGATAGGTTTCGATAGCTCGCTCAGCAGCCATGCCGATGATAGACTGAAAAAGCTTTTGCCACTCTTTAAATTCTTCTTTCGTAAACGGGCTCGCTTCCGGATAGTTTTTAGGTATGATCATGAATGGATAAGGATGCAAGTTCCAAAGCGACAAAGCATTCAGCCTATTTTCGGCCATCATATCCAAAAATGCTTCCCAATATTTCGGGTCACGACAGGTCTCATCATGAAGATTCAACGCTTCACTATGCCGATAGGTATCCCATGGAAGATCGTACTTTACAGCTCGTAACATCAATTTCGGCTTTTCACTCCGAGCAACCGCATTATCCAACAAAATTTCATTCCTCAAATCTTCCGACAATGACAATGCCCCATAAATAAGTCCTCTATAATCTCCTCCAATAATTTTGATTACATTTCCTTCAGGAATAATAGCAAATGCTTCGGCATCATATCCCCTCTTGTCAATAAAGAATTTGATTGAATAATCTCCACTATTCGCATTTATTACATATCCCCGTTCTTGCAAAGACTTCGTCAACATTCGGGCTGCATAAGATTCTTCCCGGGAATTAACATCAAAATGAAGAGACACACCTTTCTTATAAGATGATTTCACTTCGGCATCACATTGCAATACCCCCCTGGCATTCACCGGGCAAGGGAGATGCGCTTGAACCGAGTTTATACAACACAATACAATAATGCAAACAAAAAAATAAATTCTTCTCATATTCATATTAGATTAAAACAACTCTCCAAGTTAACTGCAGCTTTATTGTTCAAAATTACGGAATCTTTCAGTTAGAATATATCAGATATGATACATCTTATTATACTGAAACTACAACATTATTTTCTATGTTACATTTCCTGTTTTCAATATAACAAACGCTAAAGATATACCTATTACGAAACTATTTTATACATAAAAAGAGTGCACCATTACAGTACACTCTTTTCTGTTATTCAACTAATATCAAACCACTTACCAACTACCGGACGGACTGGATGGTAACTACATAAGGAGTTGCTTTTCCTTCCATCTTCACACTAACTGTCATCGTGCCCGCTTTACGCAAGGATTGTACAACAACCAGCGCCTTGCCGAAATAGGTTTTCAACCTGTTCCCGCTAAATGAATTTTTACGTCTTAAATCCCCGTTATCAATGCCCAAGAAACGGCCATCACCTTCCACCGTTACAGTCAACTCTTTATCATCCGTCTGTACAGGTTTCCCATCCTCATCGTACAACTGAATAGCAATGTGCGACAAATCTTGTCCGTCTGCTTTAATCATTGTCCGGTCGGGCGTCAAAGTTAAAGAATCCGTATCTTTTGATGTGGCAAGCTGATAAGCTGCTACTTCTTTCCCATCATTATATCCCTTTGCTTCCAAAGTTCCCGGACGATAAGGAATATTCCATATAATGGTATTATTCGTAAAGTCAGCTGTTTTTTGTTTGCCCATCGATTTACCATTCATAAACATCTCTACTTCTTCGCAATTTGTGATAGTGCACACCTGAATAACTTGTCCGAAATACGTTCTCGGTAAGTTCCAGTGTGAAGCCATCTTAGGCCACTGCCACAAATCCCTTCCATGGTCGATATCAAGAGAGGGATCAAGAAAAGCTATGCTTACCAATGGTTTATTGTTCCACATCGCGCGATGATAGGCAGCGCGAGGTTTCTCAAACATACAGATATCAAACAGCCCGTTGGGCCATCCATGGCTTTCCCGACTAGCTGCCTCACCTAAGTAATCTACCCCCGACCAAATAAATCCACCGGCTACAAATTCATTCTCAGCAATGATGTTCCATGGATTATACGGAGTATAACTACGAATGTTTCCTTCTTCACCACTATAATAAGGAAGCTCTTCGGTTATCATAAAACGGCGTTCGGGGAATTTCTTGTGATCACTTAACATACGTGCTTCCAAATAGTTATATCCGATAACATCCGTTACACCGGAAAACTTTTCCTGATGGTTGTTTTGCGCAGAGAGAATTGCCATACGACTCGGTTCTTTTTGGTGAACAAAATCCTGCAGCATTTTTGCACGTTCCACTCCTTCATCAGAGCTTTCCCACGCTTCCTGCAGCTCGTTTCCGATACTCCACAAAACAACCGACGGATGATTACGGTCACGTAACAACATATCCTCCATATCTTTTTGCCACCATTCGTCAAAATATTTGGCATAATAACCGGATTTCCATTTATCAAATGCCTCATCGATTACGATAAATCCCATACGGTCACACATATCCAGAAATTCAGGAGAGGGTTGATTATGCGCACAGCGGATGGCATTACACCCGTATTCCTTCAAAATCTCCAAACGGCGTTCACTACTCCGGTCGGGTACAGCTGTCCCTAATGCACCGGCATCCTGATGCAAACACAAGCCTTTAAGTTTGACTTGCTGACCATTTAAGAAAAATCCACGATCAGCTGTAAACTCTATAGTGCGCACACCAAATGGAGTACGATAGTCATCAACGGTTTTTCGCCCAATCTTCACTATGGTTTTCATGGTATACATCGACGGAGTATCAATCGACCATAGCACAGGATTTTCCAAATTCAGTTGTTGAGTTACATCAACCGTATCTTTGGGCTGAACCGTAACTTTTCGGTTATCACTTTTGGCTACAACTTTTCCTTCTTTATCCAGAATATACTGCATAAGTGTAGCAGTTTCTTCTTGGTGAGAAGTGTTGGTAAGGCTTGTCACAACAGCCACGCATGCTCTTTGGGCATCTATCTCTGGCGTAGTAACATAAGTACCATTGTTAATTACATGCATAGGGTTGGTTACAATCAGCCAAGCATGACGATAAATTCCAGATCCCGTATACCAGCGAGCGATGTTATCTTTTCCCGAACGGTCAACACGTACAGAAATTATATTCTTTTCCCCATACTTCAGATATGGAGTCAGATCATATTCAATACTACAAAATCCATACGGCCGAAAACCTAAATGTTTACCGTTAATATAAACATCACTCTGATGAAAAATGCCATCAAATAAAACAGATACGGACTTATTTTTATAGGAAGCCGGTACAATAAACGCTTTGCGATACCAACCGATGCCACCAGGCAAATGAGCTGCCGATCCACTAATCGAATGGTCAAAATTCAATTTAATACTCCAGTCATGCGGTAGTTGGATATCTTCCCACGATTGGTCATTATACACAGGATCAGCATACTGGCGATCATCATTTAATGAAAATTTCCAATCGAAGTCAAAGTTATCCTTTAATCGGTTTTCTCCTTGAGCGAATATCCCGACAACTCCCGCCGTAACCAAATAACATAATAGTAATAATCTCCTCATAACAATATTTGCTATAATGTGTTTTTTAAGTTGGTATTTATAAAATAGATAAATATCAGCCTACTTTTTATGAAGCACTGAGATAGATTCTGAAGAGTTCATAAACTCCTAGAATTTCTCATAATCCGGATTTTGTTCTATTTTATTAAATATATTCTTTTCTATTTCGCTATACGGAATAGGGAATAAATTCTGGTGATCACCAACATTTGCACCAAACGGATTATATTTTCTAGAGCGCTCCACCATTTTACCTAAACGGCATAAGGTAGGCACACGAAAATCTTCGAAATATAACTCACGCATTTGCTCGTCCAAAATGAAATCGAGTGTTACTTCACTTGAACTAGTAAGCTGGCGAGTTCGAGCACGATCTCTAAGTTCATTCAGATCTGCCATAGCCTTATCCGGTTCATTATTGGCCAAATAGGCTTCTGCTCTAAGAAGATAAGTACCGGCCAAACGATACATGTATTCGTCTTTCATAGAAGTATTAGCACTTAGACTTCCCCATGCGTAAACCACGCCATGCTCACCCAAAGCTGTAAGTTTATATGTACCGTCAGCATTTTTCTGATAATTATCGTCCTCTAAAGTACCGACCTGACTGAATTTCATAATAAACGGATAGAACTGACGAGTTTGCTGTTCCTTATTAAACTTATCATATAACCCATCAGCCATGATCCATTTTTTGAAATCTTTCGCTTCCGGATTGTCAACTTGGAAATCGCGTATAATCATCAATTCAGAGTTACGGATATCTCCTGATTCCCAAATTTCGTTGAGGAAGTGATTAGTAGGACGAATAGTACCGATACCTCTACCACCTTTTTCCATCGTGTTGAGTGTAAAGGCTTTTACATTCTTTTTATCTTCTTTATCTCGCACATTCAAGCCTTCATAATAAGGAAGTAACCAACGCGGCATTTCATTACTATAGGAAGAACCGGAGTTCTTATATTCATACTGTAAAGCCCAAATTGTTTCAGTATTACCACTTGAACGGTTTTGGTTATTCAATTGGAATAAGTCCCAATAAGGATCACCGGTTTCGTCTTTTCTTGAACCGAAACGTGTTTTCATCAATCCCATACTGGGGTGAGTAATAACAGCAGTAGCTGCAGCAATGGCTTTGGAATAATCTCCAAGAGAAATATAAACTTCCGCCAACAAATGTTGAGCAGCCTGAATATTTACTTCACCATCTTTAGCCTTTGTAATATCATTCAGCATTTTGATGGCATCTTCCAAATCCTGACGTGCCTGGTCATAAGTAGCTTCACGCGTTGCCCGTACATAATCCTTTCGAGGTTCGGTAGCTTCTTCTAATATCAATGGAACACCGCCATATAAATTTGCTAAGAAATTATAAAAATAAGCGCGGAAAAAGAGTGCTTGTCCTTTAATTACTTTTTTGTTATCCTCACCTACCTCATTTTCCATATCAATACGGCTGATAATAACATTTGCATTAGCTATGGCTGAATAAGCTCTATCCCAATATGAACTGGCTACATAAGTATAGGGAGTAAGAAACGTTTTAAAGTCATTAAATTTAGCAACAGGGGAAGTATCTGTTCCACCGGAAGCAATATCACTGCAAATTAAAGCCATATTTTGGTCACCCATTTTCCAACGCATCCCTCGTACCTGATCATACAAGTAATTTAACGCATTTTGGAACTGGTCAGTTGTAGTATAGGAATTTTCAGGCGTATAGAAATCGTAGGGAGTTTCTTTCAACCAGCTACTTTCATTACAAGCTGTGCCTAAACATGATAATGCAACAGCTGCAAATATATATTTCAAGTTTTTCATTGTGATACGTATTTAATTTTTTAGAATTCAAAGTTCAATCCCAGTGTATAGCTCTTCATCGTTGGATAACCTCCATCCAAGTCATAGCTAATGCCTTGTCCTGCTTCAGGATCCCATCCGTCCCAACCTGTTATAGTAAAGAGGTTGGATGCGCTGATAAACACTTTCGCACGATTTACATGAATCTTGCTCAAGAATTTTTTAGGCAGGTTATATGCTAAAGATAACTCCTGCAAACGAACAAAACTACGGGAAATATAAGGTGAAAATCCTGAACCTAATGAATTAGTATAGAATCCCAATTGGCGATATCGAGCATCTGGATTTTCGGGAGTCCAATAATCAAATTTCATGAAACTGTTACTCAACAGGTGATCAGGAATGACTAATTTCCCAGCAGGTTGGCCCAGGTAGTGATTTTTACCACCTTGTACAGAATTGATAAAGATATTCAACTCAAAATCTTTATAAGTAAAATTGTTTTGAATACTGAAACGATATAAAGGATCTTTGTAACCAAGAATCTTCCGGTCATCCTCAGCTGTGTATGCGTTGTCATGGTTAACATCTTCAATCTTGTAAGTACCATACAAGAAACCATCAGGAATTATGCCTTTATTATAATCCTCTACCTGCCACATGCCAATGATGTTATAATCATAAATCGGATCTAAGGGTTCACCAATAAAGATATTACTTGCAACCAAATCATCTTCCCTACCATCTTTATTCGCATCAATACCCAAGATACTTTCTACTTTATTTTTATTCAATGAGAAGTTAGCAGTAATGGTCCATTGAAAATCTTTGTTAACAATGGGGATACCAGTAATACTAAATTCATGTCCTATATTGCGCAACTTACCGATGTTAGTAGGAATACTGTTAGTAACCATACCATTCATATGAGGAATTTCAACATCGTACAACAAATCACTGGTTTTAGATACATAAAACTCGTAATTACCAAACAAACGCCCCCCCAATACACTGAAGTCAAGACCTAAATTGACCGATTTGGTCGTCTCCCATTTTAAATCGGGATTCGGCAAAGTTTTCATTAGTTGCAACAAGCCACCTTTTGCACCATCACCATACACATATCCCTTACCATAGGATGAATTATTTTGCATTTGCGCCATAGTTGCATAGCGTCCACTAGTTCTATTCCCACTGGTACCATAAGACAAACGTAGTTTCAAGTTATCAATCCATTTGATATTATCTTTAATAAAAGATTCCTCAGAGAGTCTCCATGCCGCAGCTACTGATGGGAAATAACCAAACTTATTACCACTACTGAATCCCGAAAAACCGTCACGACGAATGGTTCCAGTAACAATGTAGCGATCATTGTAAGTATAGACTAAACGCAACATGTTATACAAGCTGCTTTCTTCCCAAGCATTTGAAGTAATGGCATTCAAGTCAGCTTGCCCCATTCCCATATTATTATATCCTAGAGTCTTATCAGTAAAAGTTTTGGCAATAGCATCAGTGCTCTCATAAGTGCGTTTTTCAACACCATATACAAATGTGGCATTAACAGAATGTTTTCCAAATGTATTTTGGTAAGTAATGATATTGTCCAACGTCCATTCATTTTGGTTGGTATGTTTCTTCTCTGCCTGACCTAACAAAGTATTGCCATACGGATTAAAATTATAATAATTATAGATCGTCCAGTTATTCGCATAGCTGATACGATAACTCAAACCTTTTACCCAAGGAATACTAACATCGGCATATACATTACCTGACAAGTTATAGCGTATATCCTTATCAGGATTACTCATTGTCAGCAAAGGATTTACAGTACTTACCAAAGGTTGTACTTTCAATGTTTTACCATCTTCTTCATATGGAGTGGCAGAAGCCGGAATGCTAAACAAACTACTAAATGAAGTATTCTCACCGGAGAAGTTACTTATATTAAAATAGGAAGCTGTTCCAACTTTTAACCAGTCTGTAATTTTACTATCCAAGTTCATGCGAACATTATAACGTTTGTAGGTATCATTAACAACTAAGTTTTGTTGGTCAGTAAAACCAAAAGAAACAAAATAACTATTCCTTTCTGTTTTTCCACGAACACTAATGTTGTGATTTTGAATATAAGGAACATCTTCCGTCAATAAATCCCACCAATCGGTATTCACACCATTATTATAACCAGTTATCACTTCTCCATCTTTAAAATAAGTAGCGGGGTTGAAATCCGGATTACGTTGTAACATATCAGTTCCCATACGACTCTCAGCCAACTTAATATCAGCAACCTGAGTAGCGAAACCATCTCTGTCAAGACGTTTCATATCATTGTTAATCAAACCTTGCAAAGTAAATGAACCACTATATTCCAAAATCGGCTTAGAAACACTTTTAACCGTTTTAGTAGTAATCATTAACACACCGTTTGCTGCTTGTGAACCATAAATAGCTGTACTACTGGCGTCCTTTAACACATCAATAGATGCAATATCACTTGGGTTAATATCAGAAATATTACCACGATAAATAACTCCATCCAATACAACTAATGGCTCAGTAGAACCAGAAATAGAGTTACGACCACGAATAGAAACAGTAGGTGAGTCTCCCGCTTTGGTTGCAATACCAATATTCAGACCTGGAACAACCCCTTTTAAGCCTTGTAAAACATTTACATTAGGTGATTTTTCCAACGCACCCATATCTGCACGAGTTACGGCTCCCGTCAAGTCACTTTTCTTTGCCGTACCATAACCAATAACAATCACCTCATCCAAATTTTGTGCGTCTTCTTTTAAGAGAACATTGAAATGAGTTTGATTTCCTACAGTTATTTCTTGCGTAAGATAGCCTATGAATGAAATAACCAGCACCGCATTTTTATTAGGAACAGTCAAAGTAAAATTACCATCCAAATCAGTTACCGTACCATTCGTGGTACCTTTTTGCAAAACGCTAGCACCAATAATACTTTCACCAAAGTCATCTTTCACGATTCCTTTTAACGTAATAGATTGAGCCCACGTCCCCAATGAATACGTCAACAAGACAGCCAAAACCATCCATGGCCTAAAATTAAAAGCATTTTTCATAACATATTAAATTTAAAATTTACACGCTGCAAACATAGTAATATGGTTATGAAATGCTCTAGTTTATTGTTACATACTATTCGGTCATTTGTAACATAGGCGTTACATTCTATATATTATTTTGTTACATATTCCTCTCCCTATACTCCCTAGGGGTACATCCATACGTTTTCTTGAAAGTAGAAGAAAACAAAATCGGATTTGAAAATCCAACAGCATAGGCTATCTGAGAAATATTAACTTTGTTATCCTTGAGTAAGATAGTTGCCTGTTGCAATCGTAAATTACGAATGAATTCACTTGTAGATACACCTATCAAATCTTTTAATTTACGATGAAGTTGCACTCTACTTATACCTACTTCATCTGCTAAATTTTCAACAGTAAAATCAACATTTGACAGGTTTTCATTGATGACCTTTATAAGACGCTCAAGAAAAAGTTCATCATTAGCTTTTATATTAATTGATTTTATATCTTTCTCCAAAATATTATACCGACTTTTTATAAGGATGCGATTCTCAATCAAATTAGCACAGAGCATCATTAGCTCATCAATATTAAAAGGTTTAGATAGGAAAGCATCAGCTTTTTCTTTATACCCCTTAATCCTATTTTCCAACTCTGTTTGCGATGTCAATAAAATAACGGGCAAATATCCTATTTGTGGTGTTCGTTTAATCCGATGTAACAGTTCGAATCCATCCATTATCGGCATAACAATATCTGAAATAACCAAATCGAATGTTTGACTCATCGCTACTTGTAATGCTTCCTGTCCATTGTGACAAGTAGTAATCCTATAGATATCTCCTAATTTGTCCTGCAAATACTCACACAGAGCCCTATCATCATCAACAAGTAAAATTCGATACTTGCTTTTCTTGTTAGATGCAGCACTTTCTGCATCTACAACCCATTCTTCCATAGGAATATTGTGAATAGGAGATGTTTCCACAACTTCTACTTCTCGTTCTTCTGCAGATAAGAAGTCATTTCCAAGCGGAATTTGTATTGTGAAACAACTTCCCTGTTTATCTGAGCGATTATCCGCCTTGATAGTACCATGATGAAGCTCAACTAACATTTTAGCCAAATTCAATCCTATGCCGAAACCCAAGCTACGATTTGGATCGGAAGGCGATTGATAAAAACGTTCGAAAACTTTTTCCATCTCTTTTTTATCAAGACCTTTACCGGTATCCCGCACACAAATTTCAGCATATTTCCTCAATGGAGAATTTGTTTTCAGCTCTTCTTTTGCAGTAAGTACTATTTCTATTTCCCCACCATCAGGAGTGTATTTAAATGCATTTGATAACAAATTGATTATTATCTTATCAAAGTTTTTCACATCAATCCAAACAAAGAGTTTCTCGGAAGTATGGTTGAAAGTAAAATTTATATTCCGCTTAATTGCTTGATAGCTGAATATCTCATAAATATCATCAATGAAACTAATCAAATCAGTCTCCCTACATTTTATCTTCATTTGTCCCTGATCAATACGCCGAATATCAAGAAGCTGATTTATAAGACTCATAATACGATTAGTATTATGTTCCATCATTCTCAATATTTTTAACATACCAGAATCCGTACTTTTTTTGAGTAGCTCATTCAACGGATTTATAATCAATGTCAATGGAGAACGTATCTCATGAGCTATATTAATGAAAAAGCGTATTTTCTCTTCATTTATTTCATCTCTTCTTTTATGGTTTTGCTGACGAATATATAGGTTTATAGAACCTAGAATCAACATAACTGCTCCAACAAAATAAATAACCAGTGCCCACGAAGTAAGATACCAAGGTGAGGCGATATAAATGGATATATTACGTATAGGAGACGAGATATTATTTTCGCAGGCTTGTACCTCAAGAGTGTACTGTCCCGGTGGTAAATAATTATAGGTAATCCGGTTCTCTCCAAGTAATGTATGGCTCCAGTTGCCATCCAATTCCCTTAAACGATACTTAAAATAAGTATTCTTTCGATTATGAAAATTGAATGTAGAAAACTCAAAAGAATAAGTATTACTTTTAGGATCAAAATATAATTCATTTGTATAGACAGACAAAGTATCTGCCAGCTTCTTTTTACACAAAGCTGACTTTGAAGCATTTACCAAAACATTATCTACATATAAATTGGTTAGAACCGGAATATGTAACGGCTTACCAAATTGAATACTGTCAGGTATAAAACGGATAATATCACTAGGACCACCAAAATAAATGTATCCATTATTATCTTGTAAAGACATGCCAATTATATATTCTTTATCTCTCAATCCATTTCCGGAATAATAAGTTGTTACCCGGTGACTCTCCTGCTCAATACGACATATACCTTTGTAAGTACTGCACCAAATATTTCCTTGCGCATCTTTTTCCAATCCACAGACAACATTACTAGGCATACCCTCCTTTTTCCCTATGTGCTGAAGAGTTTGCTTTTGCTTATCATAAATATAAATACCATTATTAGTACCAATCCATAGCCGTCCGTCGTTATCTTCCAGAAGTTCATAGCATACATAGTTTTTCAAATCATGGTTAATAGGAAGATCTAAAAATATATTTTTAGAAGTATCATAGCATCTTACTCCCAGGAAATGAGCAATCCAAATAAGACTATCTTTATCGCACAGCAAATCATTAATCCAATCATTTCCTAATGTTACTTGATTTTCCATAGGAGTCTGGTAAGATATTAGTGTACTCTCTCCATTAGTTGGGTTATAAACGCCCAATCCATTACCCGGACAAGATAGATAAAGCATATGATCACGCCCTTCAATAATCCTGTTGACACTTTTATTAGCGAATAAAGAGGTCTGATAAAGTTTATCCGTATGCAAATTCAGCTGATAAATTCCGCCATCGTTACTTCCTATCCAAAGAGTTCCTTCTTTTTCATAAACAGTCCGAGGATAATGCGAAAGTTTGTACTGCTTCAATCGTTTTCCTCCTCTGTCCAGTTGTTGAAGCGAACCGTCCCAGTTTCCTACCCATAAATGATTGTCACAACTTTGATAAATCATAGTCGGAGATCCTTGAGTTGGTGATACGGTAAGACTTAGAGACTCAAAAAGTTTTCCTTCATTAGGTACCATTACTAAACCTTTTCGACGGTAAGCCAACCATTTATTACCATCTGTATCCTCCAAAAAACACACAATTTCTCCGTACGTTAGCTCATCAAATGTATTTCCGGATACGCGTTCAGGATATAATTGTTTCTGTTTTGTATCAATAAACATTAACCCGTTGTTTACTGTATTTACCCACAGTTTACCATCACTGGTCTGGGTGATGCCGCGTGCAACAACGTTTCGATTGTCAGCAGTACGTACAGACTGAAAGTTCTCTTTTTCAGGAGTTTTCATCAAAACATCATTGTAAGTAATAAGATACAAATTACCCTGAGCATCTTCTTTCATACCATATACTTTCGGGAAAGGAGTCTGTGGTAGTGTATAAGTAACAATTTCTTTTCTCTCAAGAGAAATGCGAGCCAGCTGATTGCCAAGATAACTAATCCAAACATAATGTTTTGTATCTTCATAAATACAATTTACATACAAATAATCACAATGTTCTCCTATCCAAGTCAACTGTTCAGCTTGGTCTGTATGGGAATTAATAGAATACAAACCAGAACCGGAAGCGGCAATCCAAATATCACCATTATGCAATTCTGTTATAGCTGTAACATTAGGATTGGAATTAACAGGTAATTTAATAGTTCTAAAAGCATTTTGTTGGGGTAAATAATACTGGATACCTTTATTACTTGCCACCCACAGTCTTTGATGAGAGTCCGAATAAACCTTATTGATATAGTTACACGCTATAGAGGTAGAATCACTTTCATCATGAAAATAGTTGGTAAATGTATAGCCGTCAAACTTGTTTAATCCGTCTTCTGTTGCAATCCATATAAAACCATATGCATCCTGCTCCAAAGAAATAATACGATTACACGATAAGTTATCATCATCATACACGATGACAGGGCGAGCATAGCCGAATAGACAGCAATAAACACATATTAAGAGTAAAAAAAGGTATTTCATAGCTGGCTTCTTTTTTGCAAAAATAAATAAAAATCTTCTTTTTTATAGAATAAAATTCTAAATAAATAATTATGTATATTTTCGGAATTTATCTCTTTCAGCTCAGTTAATTCTGTTATTACAGATACAATTACTCCTCTCTTGAAGCGCTTTTCCTAATAATAGATTTCCATTTACAGTTTCGATTTTAATTGTGTATCAAAAGAATAACATCTGTCTCTTATACACATCTCCGAGCCCACGAGACTACGCTGCATCTC
>ENA-OZHH01000547-OZHH01000547.1-human-gut-metagenome-genome-assembly--contig:-NODE-547-length-21530-cov-7.571781_pt1 | contig 21530 bp, 30 predicted proteins | sample MGYA00244045_ERZ653684 | MGnify/ENA primary metagenome ERZ653684 (study PRJEB26926, sample SAMN06165264) | human gut metagenome | biome: ENVO:00009003; feature: ENVO:2100002; material: ENVO:00002003... | reverse complement strand
CATACGAGGTGCAGCGTAGTCTCGTGGGCTCGGAGATGTGTATAAGAGACAGATATAAAATATCGTATCGCCATACGGATCAATATCTGGCAAAACTCCTTTGGGCAAATTATTAATTACCTGTAATTCTTGTTCAGTAATACCGAACAAGGGGTGCTCCAATTTGTGCCTGTCAGTTATGAAATATACTTGTATCATATTTATCATTTATGCGAATAATGGGATTCAGCTAACTGCATTTAGCAGTTAAGTTGATTGTTACCAACATTTATTTTTTCAATTCTCCCAATAAGCATATATTGGCTATGTGATATTAAATATTCTTCATTTTTTTCTTCGTATTCATTTTCTAAACATAAAGCACCACCTACAATAACATCACCATTAGTTTCTAAATTAAAATACTCTTTTTCATATCTGGGCTTCAAAATTAGAACACAGCTTTTTTGTCCATTAAAATCTAAAAAGCTGTCAGATTTGAAAAGAAGAAACGTAGGAGAAAGTTGCTTTACCACTATACCATAAAGAATATTACTACCATTATGATTGAAATCCCACGGTTCATCTACTGTTAGTTTGTACTTGACCATATTTATTGATTTTCTTAAGTTGGTAATGGGATGCAGCTTGCCGCCGTTAGGTGGCATAGGTGCTTGTTAGTCGCATATTTAACTTTCACAAGTAATATCTAATATTTTTCCTTTATTGTCAGTATGTACTACGACTATTTCATCTGAATTTTCACTATCAATCATGTAATCCCAAACAGCATAGTGATTATCACCGGGATAAAAAGTAATAGTTTCTACTCTCTGAATCAGCAAGGATAGAAACTGTTCTTCCTTTGTTTTTGTCGAATCGGCATTTGGAAACAAGTCATCAATAGCTTCCCATTCATTAAGATGCCAACGGACATATTCATTCGTTGTGCCACCATCTTCATAATCCTTTAATATGAATTTATCTATTTCTGTCTTGTATTTAAGAAGGTTGGAAAGATAGCCTTCCAGCTCTGCCGACCAATCCTTGGGATTGCCTTCATAAGCACAGAAATCCAAACACAATTAGACATCCTTGTTACAAATCATTACATGACCTTCAAAATAGTCCTCTTCCTTATTATCTACTTCACCGAAATAAGTAATATTCTTCTTGCTCATATTCTTTTGTTTTTAATTAATTGCGACTAATGTTCGGCAGCGTTCCGCTTTAAGCGGTAGTGCTGTTTGTTAGCATCATTAGAAATCCATAAAAGTATCATTTTTCATATAATAGTTCAACGCATCAATATAATCATTAAGTGATGCAGTTTCTTTTTGTTCAAATACGGACATCAATACATCTTCAAATTGTTCCCCGTAATAAAAAAGATCCAAAGACTTATCTCTTACAAAATCTGGATATACTTCCTCTTCATTATCATCTATCGTAGGATATAGTTCCAAATAGCATAATTGATTTGGTTGGACTATATCCTCATTGGAGTATAAGCAATAGTTAGAGTCAGTGAAGCCATTATTAGCTATATTTTTAGAAACTATTTCAATAATTTCTTGTAAACGATATGCTTTTCTTAATTCTAATTCTTCCATAATTTCAATTTTATATGATGCTAATGGGATGCAGATAGCAACCTATTACGGTTGCTTATCTGCATGTTATCCGCATAATTATTCCTATTGATACAAGGTTAATCCCATTCGATTTCATCTCCTTTCTCTCGAAGAATTTTATATATTTCTTCTTCGTTTTCTATTAAAGAGATGATCATGTCGGCAAAGCGTTTTGCTTTTTGCTCGTTTTCTGCCGTGTCCTCAAAATAAGCTGCGTAAGAACCAGCTTCAGGGTCGCTTTCCATACTTTCCAGAATGTCTGGCGCATTTTCTTCCAGATAGTAGTTGAAGAAGGCATCCCAGTTGTAACCGTTCATGTACGCCTCTTCGTTTATCTCATTCATTTGCTCTCCTATTGCCAATGTTTTTTCAACCTCATTTTGGAAGAGCAGAACGATGTTACCAGAACCATTTGTGTAAATTTGAACATACTCATTATTAAAGATGTCTCTTTCTTCTGTTGTTGCCATAATCTTTTAATTTTTAATTGTTCTACTATTGCGGATAATGTTACGCTAACAGCGGAATCCGCTGTTATTTTTCTAAATACACTCTCATTTTATTCTCCACGGAGAAGATTATCAAATTCTCTAAGAAGTTCAATACTACCGAAATTTTCAAGTTCAAAGAATATCTCGTCACCGTTCTTCAGCTTTACCGTCAATATCCCATCATCATTGGTATAATTGGTTTCCAAGACATCAGCACGATTGAAAGTTATCATTTCGACATTTCCCTTCCTTATCTTCGGATAAGTCACCTTAGTGTCATCCACTGTTATCTGACAACTCTTGGCCGACATCATTTTTGCTTCACGCACATGGCTATATGCAAGATACAGCAAATACAATCCTGCTATTATCAGAATAACTGCTGTTGGAGTTGGCCCAAGAATACGGGTAGAGCCTATACGAAGACCAAAAGGATAGACAATTGGTACTACAATCAAAGCTATTCCGGCTACTATCTCGGTTATATTTCCTTTAAGTACAGATTTGGGATAATAATCAAATGTTTTCATAATTGCCATTTCTTTTAAGTTCCTGATGGATTATTTGCTCACATTGAATAGGTAGATAGTAAGAAAGATACACAGTGCAACTACTATCCCAAGAAACAGACGGTATCCCTTCTCACCCAACAATTCTAACAGGAAATTTTGATTCCAGCTACCAGGACGGGAGTAAGTCCATTTCCAGCCAAGTACCAGACCCACAAACCAGACAAACAGAATCACCGTTACTACAAGATAGCCGTACCGTGGTTCATTTTTCAACAATTCGGGGAAATTGGTTATCATACTCACGAGCTTCTCATACCATTCCATAATTCAAAGTTTTTTTCGATTATAACTCTCTGTTCACCGGCTGCGACATCATGTATCGAGTGATATCTCATTCCAGTCATTCTCCTCACTGATTATCCACTCCAGTGCTTTTCTACGTTCCATGACAACTTCTTCGTTGAATTCACCACAGTTTGTTTTAGGATTCAGTCTGTGATCCACACAGGCCCAATGAATATTATAGTACAGGTCTATCATATCCAGTATCTCTGAAGCGGTACGCATTTTACATGCTGCCCGGAACTCTTCAAAGTTCTCAAACTGCTGAACGAATTTTACCATAGCATTTGTATCGCAACCGTCGCCCGGAGCTTCCAGTTCCTCAGATGTTACAAACCCAAGTACCCACATCAGTGTATAGCTGCTCTCCACTGTCCAGCTCACATTTACGGCCAGGCGTTCGTCACATTCTCCTGTCAATATTTTCTTTTCATCGGGATACAGTGCATCCTGAACATTATATCGTTCAATGAACGAATTTATTATCTCCCTACCCTCCGTTTCAAAGAACTCATGGTCGCTGCTGAAGTCACATGCAAGCATGGCGCTGAAAAAGCTGGCAAGGAATCGCTTGCAAATCTGTTCCTCAGTCTTGATGATTTCATAACCCTCTATCAAAGGCAGCCATTCACAATGGTCAATACCGAGAACACCTATTTTCATCAGTGTCCTTTCTCTTCTTGACTTTACTTCCTTTTTGTCTTTATCCATACTTTTATTATCTAAGGTTATACTTGTTATTATCTGTTACATATTGCTTCTCGCTTCATTTTCATACATCATCCCTGTATCACACTTATCTATATCACTATCAGTCTTTACCTATTTCCACTCTTTCACATCATTTCTTAATAGGCCCATTTTCATATAGGTTATCAAGTTTTTTCCATTATTTATCATGATGTCACATTGAAATATATGTACAAAAAAAACAGCGACATCCAGACATGAAGAAATCATGAACCGGATATCGCTGCACAATACTTGCCATTCCTTCATCCAGAATGAAGGAAGCAACCTATTATTCAAATACCTTTTATCATCAGAAATGTCAGAGTAAATTTGTAAAACTTCAACTTGATTATTTGATATAGATAGATTTGATATATGTTCTGCTGGTCTGACGGGACTGTTCATTACAGTACGTCCACTACTCTCATGAGGTGGACCTTCATATAATATGAGCACGTGGGTTCTACCCCCTATTTCCAGGAAGGTCTTGCAGTTGTTAGACTCCATGTCTGCAAAATTGGAACTGCAATTCTGGCCTATATTCTCATATTTTTGCAAGTTCTAATCATTTGATAATTACAAATATACCAAAATATATTTGCTATACTTACAAATTAACAAAAATTTTCACCGGACTTTCCTATATCTTTTCATGAACATTCAAATTGCCTCGTATTCGGACGCTACACTTCATATAATATCATATTCACAACGCATATCATAAGAATTATCTACAATACCTCACAGCAGAAATTACCGTTCGATTTTCAATCTCAGTTTGTGATATCCGTATATCTACTCGCGTTTCCACATTCCATATCCTACAGTCTTGATGCTTTGTGCCGCACCTTCTCGAACTGAATCTTCCTGTTTATATCCTTCAGACCGGCATTATGCTTCACAAATTCAAATATCAAGTCTCGTTCCGCAGCCTCCCTTTTGTTTTCCTCCCAAGCCGGATACACAAAGTATAATGTTTGACCGGGATATCTGCACTGTTTCGTCTCAGGGAAAGCATCGGCAAGCACCTTACACACCAGTGTATCTCCCTTCAGTATCCACCTTCCGGTATAATAGTCACCCCCTTCCCTATCCAGATTGAATATGTTGCCAATATACTCAAAAGTTCCGTCAGGCTTCAGTTGCATCATCGTGTGGGGTACATCATCCTCATATGCGGCGTATGTTCCTGTCAGGCAGTCAGTACCGCTCTTACTCACGTTTATCTGTGTTGCAGCATGATTGTCCGCAGACAAGTCCCAGCCTTTACAGGAGTTTGGATAAGTCCATACATGTATATATTTCTTTGTCGTGTCAGTCGCAACGAACTCCACCCTGTATCTGAACGGTGCTGCTTCCATTACCTCCAGAACAACTGTATCTCCCCTGTTGCACCCGAAAGAAACACTTTCAGAGTCCATCGTTACTTTTACCTGTGGAGAATTCTTGCAGTACAGGTTATGTACATACCCCATGTCTTCCCCCTCTACATCATTCACGATCTCCACATCAAAGGTTATCGGCTCCTTTAGCTGCTGCCCCTTGATCGGCAGTATGCAGAATACAGTTAATACTATGTACAACGACTTTTTCATCCTGATATATGCTTCAATTTATACATCATGCCATCCGTCATCAGCATTTCACACCGGTTATCAAAGTGGAAAAGAATCCATATTTCCAGCGCAAATGCGATTACAGACAACACTATGCAGACAATAGACTGCCTTCTTCTGCTAAACACTTCCATTCCGCTTGCCGAATCATAATACCCACACAGCCTGTTGTATCTCTTCTCATTGTAGAAGTGTCCGTCCCACAAGGCAATCAAGACCATAGGCAATACAAATATACCGGCTGTGAACTCTCCCGTACACTCATATATTGCTTTTGCAGTTACGTCGTCAGTTGACAGCAGCAGGATACATACGGGAAGCAGCAGATATGTTGTCTTCACAAACGAGACTATTATATGGCTCCTGATTGGCAATCCGCCTGTTTCAGACGTATGACTCCAGACCCAGTAGAATACATGGTCCAGTAGTCCCGGAGACTTCTCTCTCATGCCTTTTTTGTTCGGAGTCGGGTTTCTCATTGTTAATCTCATATTTAGAGTTATGGTCTATAATATCCACCTGTTACATATCCATGGCATTGCTCCCTGTACAGCCGACAGTATATGGTCAATCCTCAAGCTACTCTCCTTTGAATATCTTATATACATAGGAGAATGATTGGTTCTCCAGGTCATTATTGGCTATAGCCGCATTTATGTTTGATTCGGCATACTTTGTAGCCTTTTCAAGTTTCCCGTCACCAATCAGATTTTTCACCCAAGTAGAATCCTTCAGGTACTTTTCCATTTTCAGCAGTTTCTTCAACTTCGGAGTTGGGTCACTGAAGCATGGCTTTATATGAGGTGCCAGTCGCGTAGAGACTGCACTATAGTTTTTCAACAGTTCCGTGCAGTTTTCTTCAAAATGCAACAGGAACCAGTACTCTATACTTGGCATACTGTGACATATCACGACTGTTCCGTTTTTTATTTCATCTTCAAATTCTTTGACAAACGCTTCATGTCTCTTCAAGCAGGTCTCATCCGCATATATTGTATCCCAGTCAAATACACAGTAGATTTTGGCATCCGTATTCTTTGACAGTATCTCCTTTATCCTTTTCGGGAAAACCTCTGTATAATTGGATTCGTCTGCAAAATACTCCGGTTTAATATTGAACTTATAATCCGTCAGATCATTTATATGCTTGAAATAGAAACGTTCAGTATTCTGTCCACCGCTAATGATGAATGGATAGAGAATACCCATTTCCCTTGTACCATGCTCTGCTTCCTGCTGCTCATTGTTTTCATTCTCAGCTTCACCGGTGGCAGATTGGACGGAAGCAAAATATTTGGGTTCTTCTGCACTTTCAGCTAATTCTCTCTTACACATGACTATTTCATTGTTGCACCAAACCTTTTATTCCTGTATGCTTCCCTTATGGAAGACAGACGATTTATCCCTTTGAAATCAGTCAGCTTATAAAGCTCCGTAATTCCTGATTTTTCTTTTTCCGTAAACCAGACCGAATCTTTTCTTATCAGGTCATCCACCAGGTCAAGCAGACCGTCATTATGTGTCGTCACAAGAATTTGGGACTTGGAATGAGACTTCAAATACTCAAACAGGATTTTTTCAAGCAATTTCGGATGCAACGATGTCTCTATCTCGTCAATCGCAAGAAATGAGTTGTTGTTCAATACATTATACAGAGCTGTCTCTATTCCGAAAGTACGCATTGTTCCTCTTGACTCCTCCCCGTTCTCCGAACTCATCATATATGTCTCTATACCGTTATCGTTTTCCACGGTATGTTCAAAATTCGCTATTATCTGTTTTATCGAAGTCTCGGTTTTCAGTCTTTCCTTTACTTTATCGGGCAGTCCTTCAATAAGCAACAAAGCACTTTTCATATCTGCCGGAAGAGGTTCTTCGCTTTCGTCCGTATTGATGTTGGTTATGTTGAAATCAGCTTCCTTCAGGAAGTTGAGAATATATCCTGCAATACTTTTATTGACGGACAGTTCCTTCTTGGCATAAAGCGACAGGTCAGTGACAGGCGTTATATTTTGCATCATGGACTTGCGCATCCAGTCTTTGGCAGCGTCAATCAATGGAATACTCACATTTACCTGGTTCCTTGCTGCAAAGAATGACATGTTCTTCAGACAAGTCACTGTTATCCTCTCTTTTACTACACTGCTGACTTTAAGCACAGGATTAAAAGTGATTACCGACTGCTCGTTTTCAAGTTTCCTGTCAAAAAGCATGGTTGGTTGGGTACTCTTGTAATATGATAACTTTTCATAATATACAGACGACTCATCAAGTTCAAGATGATAACTGTATTTTGTTTCTTCCACAAAGAAAACCAGATCAAATATTGTATGCTCTTTCTGAGACTTTTGGTCCAACTTGAAAGGAATGTTATCTGTTTTCTCGTCCAGATCCTTTCTACTGGTAAACCAAAAGTTAGACAAGAACTCTATGGCTTTAAGCAAGTTTGACTTACCCGAAGCATTATAGCCATACACTATTGCAAAACGCAACAGCCTCGTATTATCGTTGACCTTTACTACTTGGGAATCTTCGGCAAACTTGTCATCCGATGCCTCAAAACTGAACTTCACCTCATCCTTAAAGGATAGAAAATTCTTAATTCTTAACTCTTGTATCATAACTGCGTACTTTTATTCCGTAAATATAAAGATAAAAAATAGAAATTCTCTATTTTATTTCCAAAATTTACAGTTTTTGCGCATTTATCGAAAATAAATCACCATTCATACAAGATTTTATTGCGCTTTTCTATTGCAATCAGTTCCTTTCCCATGATTGAAACCGACCTGGTAGTATCATTTTGTTTATCCCGGAACGGCCACAATCGTTTTATTCGTTTTTTGAACATAACTACTCAATTCGTTTTATTCGTTTAATTCGCCAAATCTGCAGAATACCTTGCAATATCTGATAATGTTTTGTCTCATGTTATCATCATGTTTATTACATCTGGCCGCTTCCTTTATAGAAAACATCTATGTTCTCTCCCGGACTGAGTGTGGTAGGAAATCATTCATATGATAACCTTCATACCATATCCATCAATTTCTAATCAAGAGTAAATTTAAAGTATTCTTCAAATGAAGAAAATACTTCTGTAAACTTGGAAACTTCATCTTTATCATCAATATCAACACTATAAACTTTACCATTTTCTGAACTATCCGGAGAAACATTCAATACATAATAGTTTTCATCTTCACTATATTCCAATACGATATAGTTCAATGGTAGTTTATGATTGGCTCTTGCCTCTAATGTATCATGTAATGTACTGCCGGTAGATGTGGCATTATCCCAATCCCTAAAAAGGCCGGAAATATATGTATCATAAATACTGCACGAGCCACATTCCAGAAGGAACGCTTTATACTGCTCTGGAAAAACAACACCTAATTGTTGTTCTACAGATTGTACAAGGTCTGTTTCAACTGCGCCAAAAATCTCAATGCCGGAATTTTCCTTCTGTTTTTCTAATGCATATTTCAGATAATTCATATTCAGTAAATTTAAAAAATCAATATTCGCAATATACGACATTATTTTAAGATACGCAATATATAACATTCCAAGAGGTAAAGTCTATGGTCCTGAATTTTACAATCTACTTTGTCACTTTATCACTTTGTCACTTTGTCAAGCAGTAAAAAACTGAATCTTTATCTTCCCTACAAATAACATCGTAACAGAATAAATGGCAGACCTCCATTATTTTCGTATTTCAGTTATCCTACTATTTTAAAATTCGATACGATAGTTTCAAATCATATTTTTCCATACAATTCATATAAGTAGTGAACACATATAGCAGTCATACATATCAAGTTAAGCAATATGAAAGGATATTACAATTATGAAATATTATTCTAAATTTTGAGGTATATTCCGAACTAATACTTATATTTCTTGGATTTATCACTTGAAAAGGATGAAAAAATAGTTAGTTCCATGTAAATATGAAAGGTCATAATACTACATCAAAAATAAATAGAATATCATTTTGGGATAATGTGTTTTTTTGGATTTGGCATTATACTCCTAAAAGTGGATATGCCCATAGATCTTTTGGAGTTATTTCAATAATCCAATATACTTACATACTACTGGTAATTGCAATTATATTAAATTGCCTCAGTTATAAGAACTCATTATTGCTATATTCCAATATCAAAGAATTCATTTTTGGAGTTGGAATACTTTTCCCAGCTCTTTTCTTTATAAATATGAGTATATATAATAAGGCCAGATATGATAAGTTACAAAGTATGGTTTCTAAAATGAATAATAGTAATAGAGCCAGAAAAAAGAAAACATTTTGTACTTTCATCATTATTACGATATTAATAGCATGTATTGACATTATATTGTTTAATCAATTCAAAAACCAATTCATTATTTCTATATAATGACTCGCTTTTACACTATTATTTCTTTTGCTTTGAAAGAATAATTGATATGTTACAAAACTCTTTTGGGGACTGATAACTATACATATCAGCCAGTAAACCATACTTGTATTTATAAAATGTTTACTCAGAATATTTCCAGCCAGCATATTATATATACGACTTATATATAAGTTCCATCTATACCCATAGTTCTTCTAATTACAGAATTCAAATAATTTATCATAGATCTCGAAGTTCCCTTTTTAGTTATGTCTTAATCCCAATTATATAGTTTTTTTTGTTAACTGACAGCTTTTCCTGCCAGAGAGATTTTATATGCAAAGGTACAGCGATGGACGGTCGTCAAGTAACGCTGTGCTAACGGTTCACGAATTCTCACGGCAGCCTTCCGCAAATCATAGATTTGGGTATTCCGCTTCATATTCGTTCGCTGTTTACTTGCCTTGTTCGTCCTATGTCCGCTGTATGTCATGCATAAAAATCAATCCCTGGTAAGAAACCGAAAGGCATCAAACAAAGGGAAATAAAAACAACGTTTTAAAAGCTTTAATATTATGCACAGCAGTATTTTTCAAATTTCTACAATGCAGATAGACAAAGAGAACTATCTGAATGAAGACACCCTCAATCAGGGAGATGACAGCTTTTATGATTATTGTGCCAACATCAGTGATGAAGAGCGCAAATCGGAAATTTCGAATTTAGTCAATTCTATATTGCCTAAAGGAATGTTCGAACTTGTATCTGAAGATACGATACTTTACAAAGGTGACGGTTTGGAGCAATGGAAAGAAGAGTATGTTGCCAATATTCGCAAGAAAGCCGAAGAGATAAATGTTGAAAATATGTTGGAATGGTCTTCAACATATTACATCAAACAGGCTGTAGAAAATCCGTTAAATACCGCCTATCATTTTTATTTAAATGGCGACGGCTGTCAGACTTTTGCAGAACAGTCATTTGAGTTTATGCAGTTTATCTGTTCACTTGAACCCGGAACAATGCTTTATGTCGGAGGTGTCATTGATTATCACTTCTAATGGACAAATATCAGAACCCACTTATTTGAAATGGGTGGGTTCACTACATCAATTTTATTTTTTCAATTCAGTTTCAACCTCTCCTATATGATATTTATTGTTACAGTTCTTACACCATAACTACCATTTTCAGATTATTATTTATCTCGATTACCTCTTCTATTGAGTATCTACCATTCTTAAAACAATCGAATTGTGATTGGTTAAAAAGGTTTGTTGGATATATTTTGGGTATATAGCCATTATTTATATTTAATAACCTCTCCCTGTTCAAAATATCTTCTTTTGTAACAGATACAGATGAAGTAAAAAATGATTTTTTGACTTTTTTCTCAATAAAAATGTCTATTCCTTTTTCAAATGGGAAGATATATCCGTAATCTATTGGAAATATTTTATTGAGCTTTTCAACAAATACTCTCACTGTTTCATTATTTAATTTATTGTCATCAGAGCAAATTATAAGTTCAACGATACCGAAATCATCTTTCTGAACCTGATTTAATATTTCATTTGAATATGATATTATTTTGGTATCCATACTGTTGGATATTACCAAACTTACAATTTCAATATTATCCAAAGAGCCTTTAAGTTTATCCAAGAAAGTTGTGAGTTTTTTATAAGTCTTGTAACCATAATTCAATTCAATACAATTAAAGACATCTTCATCATAAAACATATTTACAGACAATTCAACAACATTATTGATTGTCTTGGAATTATATAGGCCCAACTCTTCAGGAGTAATTATTTTAAATAATTTCAATACATTCCCGATAGGCTTTTTCTTTCTCAATCCAAACATTTTTAATAGGTTCTAAGGTTTTACTTAAGAATTATTCAGTGTTGTCCCTTATAGATTATACTGTTATTATAATCAACTTTAAATACAACAACAAACACTTTCAAAACAATATTTCAAATTATGTAATCAGTTCCCAAGATTCATCTACCGGAACCAGTCCCAGATACTTTCGTTGTTCGTTAGTCAATTCAAATGGTATAGCTACTTCCATTCCGCAGATATATTTGTATTATTAATAACTACATTGATTCCCTATATTACAAGAAAAAATAGTAATGTATCGACAATAGCTGGTCAGCAACGGTAAATATATCCATTCTATTTCTCGTTCCATTCTCTTGTATTACCAAGCTCGGCATCGTACTGCGACCATTTTCCAGTCTTTCTTCCCTTTGCAAACTGGCCGCGAATAGTGATGTAAGGCTTTCCTCCCTTACTCATTTCCACACTGTATGGGCCGTCAGATTCTCCTTCCCGGTAATGCTGCAGCCTCACACCTGTTACTCCACCTCCTGCATCAAATATTTCTTTCCACACACCCTCTTTCTTACCGTCAGTCCATTGTCCTTCAATCAGTATCTCCCCTGATGAGTGACTGTAACGCCGTTCCGTTCCATGTTCAAGACTGTTCCTGTAAGTCTTCTCTGATTCTTTCTTTCCATTACTGAAATAGGTAACTACAGTTCCGTCAATCTTACCGTCTTTCATCGGTGTATCCTTGCGGTGTGTCGTTCCATCCTGATAGTATTCCACAAACAGACCGTTGCGCAGGCCGTCTGTATAGTTTCCTTCCTCACGTACTACCCCATCCCTCAGACGACGGTACTTTCCGTCCATGACTCCTTTTTTCAAGCTCACTATTTCCTCGTCGGCTCCTTTCTGGATTCGGTAGTTGCCATTCAGTGGCTTTTTCTTTCCTTTGTGGTAGTAAACAGTGTGCTGGTAACTGTCCTTGGCAGTCTCTATCTCCTGCCAGTCTATCAATTTCTGTGCGTATGCAGAAACACCCAGAAGAAAGGCAAACAGTAATGCAATCAATTTCTTCATATCTGTTATCAATATTTTTCTATGCTGTCCTCAATTATCATGTACCAGACTGATATACCAGTCTCCCTTAATCCTCTTGTACAGGGTCGTATCGTTGCAGTTCTCCAGGTATATCTCATTCAGGTCAACACATTCCGTGATACACCTTATCTTACTTTCTTTCAATCCCGGATCATATACAAAGTCCTTGCTTGTTCCACCGACAGAGTATCCATGCGAAAAGTACGGGATAGAGAAACTTGTATATGTCGTATCATGCCCGTACCAGCCGGATTTCATCATAGCCTCTTTTTTCACCAGCTTACCATAATAGAACACTCTCTCACAACCGACCGCCTCCAACAGCGAATCCAGCATTTTCCTGTCATCTATGGATACACCTTTCAGGCAAGCGGTATCTTCCTGCATATTGTACGGAGGATAGTACATGCCGTAAGGACAGCGGGCAATAACCTCCCGGATTCCATTGAACGCCGCCTCATTAGCTTTGAAGTGACGGATCATTTCGGCATCAGATGGTGGCATGGGAACACTGCACCCGGCAATTATCAGACAGGCAATACACAGCAATCCGTATATGTATATTCTTGACTTTCCAATCATACAGGACAAAAATAAAGAAAACCGCTGATTATCATGCAATAATGCTGAAAAAAATGTAACTTTACGACTGTATATCACTGAATAAAATGGTTGTTCTGAAATGGATTGACTATATATGGTTTGTCGGGGAGTCCTTTCACAGACGGGAAAAGTCTCCTGGAGACGGTGCCACATTGATTATGTGGTGCTGGTATCTTGATGTGGCCATGATATTGTCGCCCCCGTTCCACCGGCTTGTTGAAGGCTGGATTTTCTTTCTGCTCGTTGTCCCATTGCTACTGTCTATCCCCTTTCTTTTCTGCCGCTTCAGATACACAATAAAGCGTCAGGATGAAATCTTCACAAGGTATTCCTGCAGAAAGACAGGACGGAAGTTATTGGCGATATGGGCCGCAATTGTCGGCATATTCTGCCTTGAAGTGTTGCTTATGTTTTTTTCTGGAATATGGAGTATTGAATGATATATCGGCTATTGAAAGTCGCGATCGTATCTTTCCTTGAAATACTGACGGAATGCGGGAGTGTCCTTTCCTGCAAAAATTTTTTTCAAATCATAAGCTATCCAGCCGTTTCCGTCATTCAAGTTCACAAGCCAGAAACTTAACGGGTCAGCCCCTTCAATGATTGAGTCATGGTAGTACACATGATTCTTGTCGCATCCGTAATCGGAATCTTCTTCAGCGGATTGTCTGCCGTCCCGGACGGATGTTTTCCAGACAGGACGGAATGTGTTGATGTCCACCACATCCGGAAGGGGTTGATTGTTCCACCATATATGGCTTTTATCCCTATACCACCGGTTACAGATGTGTCTGAATGTAGCCAAGTCTGCATCGGGAAGTATATTGAAATCAAAATCATAGATATTTTGGTTGTCAGTATATAAATGTCCATCCCTGACTATTTTCTTTAACAATGAATAATCCTTCACCTGTGTGATTCTGTCTTCCTTATATACACCGTTTATGTCCTGCCCGATCAGATAGTCTATTTCCTTAAACGTAGCCGGGTCAGCTCCTTTTACAATCTTGTCCATGTAATACACCTTGTTCTTGTCCGCTGCATAACAGCCGGAATAAAGATGGACTTTCTCCGCTACGGGATGGAAAGAGGCATAGTCTATGCCACGGATTACACTGCCGTTTACCATGAAATATGCGTTATACTGGTCTTTTGCCCAACGGGTACCGCTGTAATCTTTATCCCCTAATACAGTAAATGTAGATTTGTCCTGTACATTCAGTGCTTTTCCCAGCCAATAGAAATCCTTCCTGTCCTCTGTCAGGTAATGGGTATGTACTTCAAAGGTTTCCGGATCTGCGTTTTTTATCTCCTCTCCGTCTAAATAGACCCTGAATTTATCTCTCGCATACTGTTCTCCTAATGATTGAAAGGATTTTCCGTCGGCCCCTTTCAATACACCTCCTCTATAATAGGCATATATGTTGTCATGTGCATACGCGTTTTTAAGTACCTTGAATGTTTTAGGGTCAGCCCCTTCCATGATGCCTCCCATGAAAAAGACATGTTCGGAATCTCGTCCATAAGAACCGCGCAATGCCTTGAAGGTCTTAGGGTCGGCATCCACTTTGAAGGATGTGTGTCCCCAGCCTTCATTCCATGAGTGCCAGGTCACTTCCTTGCCGTCATTCTTGTATCCGAGTGTGCAACCAGCAAACAGACACGAGGCCATAACCGAGAAAAAGGAATTTAATAGTTTCCTGATAAACATAGCCATAAATCTTATAATTAGTATGTTACTATGCGAAAATACGATTTTTCAAACAGACAAGAATGCCAGTCTCCATATTTTTTTCATTTTGAATGTCGAAGCCATTAATCTGGGTAAACTATAAAGCAAAGCACTATACCCATTAGACAGTCATGTAAATCCGGGAATAGAATAACATAATCAGCGTCAACACAAAATGTATCAGAAGTATCTTTCCACTATACCTGGCTCGATAGCAGACTGATGCAATGAGACCGACACTGGCCCACCATAGACCTTCACTTCCAATCGGGTACAATTCCGGTTGTTCTGTAAACTGCGCATAGTCAACGGCATTCACCAATAGCAGCAAGAGGCAGAATATCCCCCACAATATTCTCAAGGTCAAATGTATTTTCATTTTATTGCAGAGTTTTTTTCGGGTTTGGGTTATCCACCATTCCTGTCATGAATTCTATCTCAACGACACATGGCAGAGAGAAAAACGGTTCTTTTTCAGAAGCTATTCATTACCGTAGAAAATTACCTGGCTAAAAATAGGACAAAGTGCGGCTCAAGCAAATTGAACCGATATCTGCATTTGTTATTCATTTCTCAACTATAATACTATAACTAATATGAGCTGAAATAAATAAACTCAGCGAACACGATTACTACAAAGTAAAAGACTCCCCGCCAGAAACGGTATGTCCTGTTTCCAACGGCATTATACCATTCCCTTCCTATTGGAGAGTAAGGCTCGTATGCCCATTTCCAGTTAAGTATCGTTCCAACAAGCAACAAAAGAAATACCAGTGCAAACACATGACAGGCACTTCCCGGGTGAGCGTCCAGCCAGACGGAAAACTTATCCATCTGCTCGCCCACGAATCTGTTCATATTTTCATACCATCCCATAACTTATATATTTCAGATATACCCATTAAAAGACATACTCAATCTAATACCTCGACAACATCATTTATAATTGTATCTCAGAACTGATTTAAAAATTCTCTTTCTCCCATGATTCTCGTATTTATAGTATAAGAATTGAAGCATACCACATCTATCAGGTTACACCAATAATATAGCAACTATTTCTTTTTCAGTCTATAAATATATGGTAAAGAAAGATTTTTCGCAAACGAGATTGTTGCAACACCCATATCGTAATTTACTCTTATAGACAAAGGATAAAGTTCATCTTCATACCAATATTCAATGACCGGATACAATGAACCATCATCTGCAATATCTGTTTCAGAAGCAAGATAAGCGTATTCGGATATGGAAGCATATCCTTTATGCATATCACCGTACTGCTCCCCTATTTTGTAGGAAGACAAAACAAAATGAATTGTCGTTTCATTTATCTTTTCAATTATCAGTTTTTGGTATATAGTGTCATTTTTAAAATACAAGGTATCTGCATCCGCAGTCTGACCTCTGACAGCAATCATCTGAAACAAGAAAAGTATTATTATATATATGTGTTTAGATATCATCGTTAGATTTATGATTATGTGAGTTATCCATTGTTTTGACCTGCAGCCATTATAAATAGAGTTTGAATTCAATATGAGCCTTCACTTACCCCATCTACCCTGAAATTAAAATCATCAATGTTTATATTTTCCAATAAGGGCAGGCTGTTAACTCTTTCAAAATAGAATTCATAGCCACATTCTCTTTCATTAATCTTGGTGTTTTTAATATCGCGAAATCCTTCGATTTGTACGGCATAGTTTCCTTCTGGTACATTGAAACTGTCATCTACACCTACTCTGTCTTCTTTCGGAGGAAAATTCAGATAATAATCCGGCTTCCAATTTAATATAGAATAAATGTCACTGACAATAACATTGCCACTTTTTACTGTCAACGGAAATTTTAAGTCTGTTTTAAAAAGAATCCAGTCAGTATTCACTACATTATGCTCTTCTGTCTTAACTATTATAGTGTAATCCCATGCCTCAATGGAATACACTGGTAATAAGACACCATGATTTATGGCTTTATTCCCAACCTGGGGATGTTTTATGAAGAAATCAATCAGATTATCTTCCTTTATATTATTGGAAAGGACGAATTCATTTAATACAACAGGATCAAACAATACCAATCCTGCCAGATTGAGTGATATTTTCGTTTTTTGTACCATAAAATTCTTATTAATTTACCGTTAACGAAAAATTATAAGTGATATATTCTGCAAATCCTTTACAACCTTTTATCCTTCCATATAGATAGAAGCTGAATATACTTTCAATTAAAATTTTACCACAACTATACCATGAGTATATGCTCCATCAAACTCAAATATACGAATAAATTCACAGCATATAATTGTTTTTTTCGAAGAATTTAATATTCCCTATTGGTTTTGTATTCATCGGTTAATCTTATTGAAATCATATATCTCATCACATCGGGGATCTTTTATTTCTAATGGACCGGATACTTTTTCAAAAGTAAACAAGAAACCTCTTTTTTCATCATTCTTGCTTCTATAACCTTTTATTGAAACAGTATAGTCCCCTATATCAATATTATACCTTATTGCACTCTTTATAGTTTCTCCGTCCAATGTGTTATATGCAAGTATTCCATTCGCAGAATTGACGTGTTCATTTTCATCGAAGTTTAATAGTTTACCAATACTCGCAATCCATACTGCATTGTCATCCCCTATTCTCAAATAGAATCCGTCATAGGAATACACCTCTATCCAATCATCGTCAAAAGACTCACAACTATTTGATACCTTCACGGTATATCCTATCGAATTAATTCTGCCTATGGGAAGCCATGCTCCCTCGGCTAAAGACTGAAGATAAGTCTCCTGATTCTTTTGAAAAAAGGACAATAGCTTTTTTTGTCTGCCTTTACCTATTTTCTTCATATATGTTTTAAGTTGAGATACTGAGTAAAGACATATCCCATAACTGGTTGTCGTAATTGTCTCCATACTATTTTTCATTTCAAATGATTATACAACTGGGTACATGTTTATTCAACTGTCTGCAGTTAATTATCAAACATTCCTACCCTTTACGTCATCTGACAGATATTGGGAATATCTCTCGATTATATTATCGTATAGCCAACTGCGTGATATAGAGGCATGTATGAGACCACTAATATATAGCCAAATACACGAAACTTCAAGTTCACTTTCACTCACAAATTCATAAGTTAAAAATTCTAAACACGAAGCCAGACGTCTGTGCATAACATTGTCTATCGGAAGAGACTCTTTATAACTTAATATTTCTTTTCTAATTTTTTCCAACGTATAAGTATCTATAGAACCCGAAGCGTTCCACGCAGTTTCTATATTGGACAAAATATGTTTTTCTTGAGTGTTCAATATGTCATTGAAACATTTAATAGCTGTGATGAAAAAAGGAATTACATTCTTCCTATATTCATCTTTAGGATTAGGAGCTGATGATACATAATCATCAAGTTCATAGGCTATATCCTCAAGCAAAAGGTCATCCAAAGTATCCATTGTTTATAGTTTATTCAGGTAAATAATATTTGGCAGCGTTCCGCTTTAATCGGTAGTGCTGTTTGTCAGTTTCACACCTCCAAAGATAATTAATTCATAATATCCTCTTATCAAACAGACAAAACATTGTAATTGATACTATTTTTCTGTTTTCAGTGGCAGGAATTCTAAAATCTTATACTCAAGTTCATCATCACCAAAAACAATAAGCCATTCATAGTTCTTTGGAAAAACCAACAGTATATCCATATTGATAGCGTCAATTTCCCATATTTTTAGTAGCTTCATCAATTCTATAAAATAATTGACTTCTACTTCCAGGATGTATTTCTCTCCATAAGACCATAATAGAATCTTTTCATTTGGGGCCAAAGGAAAATCATCAAACAATCTCAATGCTGTATATTCCTTATACGGTTCTGTCATGCAATAATAAAAGTATTTATTTACTGGGCACTTTTTATGTTTATATAATGTCAACAATGTATTCCTAATACTGTCAAACTCTTCATTTTCAATTCTGCGCATAATTTAAAACTATATTTGCTTGGTAATATTTGGTGGCTAATCAACCTTGCCTGCAGAGGTTAAACTGCCTGCTATCGTTGCTTTGAGATATTATATTCAGGAATCATTTCCGGAATTATCATCCTTTCATACTGTTCTATTGTAGGCTCATTTCCGTCAAATTTAGCTCCTCGCAAATCACAACTGATGAATCTTGTTCCTGTAAAATCACAATTACAGAACATTGAAGCCCTAAACTCTACATTTTTGAATTCAGCACCGGTGAAGTCACAATTATAAAATTTAGTTCTTCTGCCTCCATATTCATGACCATATGTTCCAATACCAATTTTAGCTCTTGTAAAATTACAATCACTGAAAATGCTGTCATCTGCATTGACAACCAGTTTAGACTTATTGAAATTGCATTTTATAATATTTGATTTACACATTGTACATCTGTCAAATTTAGTTTCTGAAAAGTCAACACAATTCCATAGACTTACATCAGCAAAACATGAAATAAGCGAATGAGACATGTTTACATCGTTCAGCTTTGATTGGTATAGATGAGCATTTTGAAGTTGTTTTATAGGTGAATTAGTTGCAATTATTATACCAGACAAGTCTATATCTTTTATTTCTGCACCTTTTTGCATTAATAATTTTAATACACTATTTACTTCCTCAAGAAAAAGTTTATTTGACCATTTTTCTTTAATCATATTCATTTCTTTCCATTTACTTTAAGGTTTATGTATAGTAGCTGTTTATCACGATAAGAAAAGATTCAATCGTTTGTTATCAATGCTTATCTGCTATAGAGTTGATTTAGCATTTTGAAATAGTCATTTCCAAACCGTTCAACATAATCATCCATTACTCCGTAAATATTGTCTTTATCATCAATCAGTAAAACCATATATCCAAAATCGTATTCTCCAAAAGGACAAACATTTGGGACATCAAGCAAATTGCAATACTCTTCAAACCTCAAATAATGTGGAGTACGTTTCAAAACCTTTTTAGTGTTGAAGTGTACATCTACATTAGGAAACTGAATTTCCATATTGTAGAAATAAATGAGAAAATCTATCAACTTTGCGGTCGGTTTATAGTTCTCTTTCTTATAAATTGCCATTAGTTCATTTGGGCTAATGATCACCCTATTTTCCCAATGGCAATTTTTCTTCAGATATTGTTTTAATTCCATATTATTTCTTTTTATCTACATGATTTCATTTCCCTGAATGTCATCTTGATAAATGTACATTCCCAATGTTTGTACCAGGTTTCATATTATCACTTTCAGTAATGTTTGGCAGCTAATCCCCATAAATGGCTGTTGAGGTGTATTTTAATGACCTAAATCTTTATTTCAATATAACAGTAAACTTTTGTTTAGCAGCACTATCACAACAATTCAAGTCCACATTTTCCAATATATCCAAGACCTCCTTTCTTGCCCAGGGTTCTTTTTGCATAAAGCAAGCAGAATTATAAATTACTAATTCAAAGTCAGTTGTCTCGGTAAACCAGGACAAATCATTGATACATTCCTCAAATGAATTTAGATTGTTTGAAAAGTAATCGGGAAATTTGAATATTTCACTGAACACCTTATAACAATCTTCTAAAGTTTGAACACTAAGTCCTTCTATTTCTTTCCTCATACGAAGTTTCCTTTGTCATTTTAGCAACCTTTATTTTCTTCATCATAGTTTCCTTATCATAGATAACCCCGTTAAGTAACATATAATTAACCTCATCTGCAAGTTTTTGAGTGAGAATAAATTTATTTTCTCTGCATAGAGTTCCTTCAAGCGGAATCAGACGATTATATAAGATTCCTTGACTACATACGTTTATCTTCGCACCATTTTCAATAAATAGTTTGATCCCAAAATATATTCTTCATTATTTATTAAATGTTGTGACGCAGCTCTGAACAAAGGTGTACAACCATAGTTGTTTTTCTTCACCATATTCAATTATTATCAAAGAGTATTCAGCTTAAAGCGGTAACGCTGCTTGTAATAGGTTGATTAAATACTTTTTTATTTTCTTGCATTTACAGGCATATTTGGGTTATTCAAATTAAATAGTATTTGGTGTATCTCAGCTATTTCCAGAGTTTTGTTTTGGGAAATAATATAAGCTATCAACTTTGTTTTCCTCAAAATACAGCTCTATATTTACAGTTCTTATAGAGCCATTCTTTGTGATATTATTCTTTAATTTTCCTTTAACATCGTCTATATGTTGTCCCAAAATGAATATATCGTCAACAAATTCAATATTGATATTCTGCTTTTCTCTCTTCTTGTTGAATTCTTCAACCATAATATATTGACATATATTATTTTCTTTATCAAAAGAGAACTCTATTTTATATCCCCGTGAGAAAGCCGCCATAAGATAATGATGCTTAGTTTCAAAAAAATCATCAGATATGTTTTTTACAACTTCAATTCTTGTCAATTCTTCGGCTATACCCTTCCCTGAAAGTAAGTCTGAAGTCTTTATCTTATACCTGTCTCTTATACACATCTCCGAGCCCACGAGACTACGCTGCATCT
>ENA-OZHH01000535-OZHH01000535.1-human-gut-metagenome-genome-assembly--contig:-NODE-535-length-21747-cov-16.498110_pt1 | contig 21747 bp, 18 predicted proteins | sample MGYA00244045_ERZ653684 | MGnify/ENA primary metagenome ERZ653684 (study PRJEB26926, sample SAMN06165264) | human gut metagenome | biome: ENVO:00009003; feature: ENVO:2100002; material: ENVO:00002003... | reverse complement strand
CACCTGGATCAGCGCAGTTCACCTCTTATGTCTTGGAGTCCTTTTGCATACTTCCAAAAGAACCCAGTCCGCTTGAAACATTTACGATAATAGTTTTATTTTTTCTCTCATTGTCATACAATGCACCTACTTCCCCAGAATTTATTTTACCACGTATTCTTCTGTTCGTCTGTCACCTGCATCGTATCTGCATTTACCAGATAAAAATCTACCAATTCGGTCTCGTAATTGCCATCCGGATATACTTTTTCTAACACCAGTTCTTCGCAGGAATTACCATCTGCATCTGTCTTGGAACCATTATCGTACAGACAGTATCTCACATTTACCGTATTACCGTTCTTTGTTTCCTGCGTTTCGCTGACGACAGCATAGACTTCTCCCTTTGCATTCGCCGTGTAACTGAACGCCATATTTTGAAGTGTATTCTGCTCCTGAAGGTAATTATAAACTGCCAGCATTGCATTTTGAATTGTCAGACCATCATGCTGCCCTTCTGTCTCGTAATCTTCTATGGTATTTCCACTCTGAATATCCTCTGAATCTGTTGAATTCTCTGTATCCAAATCCGGTAATTCTGTAGTATCCTCTTCTTGATTATCTTCTTCATCTATTGTATCCGAAGACCACCACAGACCATCCATACTCTGCATAACAAATGGATTATTGGTTCGATATCTCCGCTCGCCTCCATAATCCTCCTGCACGGTTATATACGTATATTTGCTGTCATGACCAGTCACCGTCTCCGCTCCATCCATTCCGAACACTACACTCAGACCACTCATTCCAATAATCAAAAGTGTAAATATCGCAGCAGCTCCAAAAATGATCATTAATGCCACTCTGTTTTTACCAGGCTGTATGGATAATGCCTGGCAATTGTGTCTGTACAAGCTTACGATTCCCCAGATTAAAAGAATCGCCAGACTGATTGTAATAACAGCAATCGATATTTCTGCGAAACGATATCTCACTTCATATCCCATATCACGGTTTATACCATACCACAATCCGTAAAAGAAGGTACTATATGCAAGAATCAAAGTAATGACACTGATCCGTACCGGATGCTCTTTCTTATCCGGCACTACCTTTTTCAGTGCTTCTACCATCTGCACTGTATCTCTCTGCTCTATCCATTCAGCAAGCTCAGCTTCTGGCGGATATACACATTTAGTATCCGGAATCCCTGCATAACGCATCTGGCTCTCTTGAAGCCCTTCTGTATCTCCTGCCACTACTGCTGTAACCACTTTCAGGTAATAATACACCTTCAACTGTGCCGGATTAAATTTATCTATACAAATATCTTCCAGCTCCTGTGTAGCCCGTTCATAATTGTCAAGAAGTATACTCATCCTTGCCATAACCAAAAGCATCTGATTCGCCACAGCAGGGTAACGTTGATATTGTTTCTCATATAAATACTGTGCATACTCATGTCGTTCTTCCGGTGTTAACCGGTATGACTTCTTTCTACTCTGTGCCAGCATCGCGATTCGCATACCATAAGCCACTTCTAAAATCGCAATCAGCTGGCAGATAAATGCACCAAATCCCCAGATATCTGTTGTACGATCCACATAGGTTACCAACACAATGCCTAGCATTGCCGGAATCACGATCAACCATTTTGCCCAATCTGATTTTCTCACACTAACACCCTCCTGAATAGTTTTTCTGAATATAGTATATTACCGCACACACCAATCAACCATATACGCATTTTCAATTAATATCATACTGATCCGCTTGTCATCCCTCAAAACTTGAAGTTGTATCATCACTTATCTTTTTTTGAAAAAATAAGACTGCCAGATATACCAAAAGATATACCCAGACATATTCCGATTCCAATTCCAGCCATGCTATTTAAGACATTTATAAAAACAACGCTCCAAAGTATTGCTGCGATTATTCCGATAGTGACTCCTATAATTATCCTTTTGTTGTTCATCAGCTTTATCCTCCATAAATTCCGATTTGTCAATTTCATTAAATATGAAATTTGTCTCTCTATCGTGGATACAGATATGTAATCGGATTCTGTGCCGACTGATTCAACTTCAATCCGGCTATCGACTTTCCAATGTAGAATGTTTCATTCTCATCCAACGGAAATCCCTGCTCATATCTTTCATCCACGAAGAACACTCTGCTTTTAGTGCCTTTTCCAATATAGAAAATTTGCTTACTGCGTGGATCTATGAGTCCATACACATAATGATCTCCGAGTGAAAGAAGACTCTTCTCTGAAAATCTATCCATTCGTTTCTCCTAGTGTGCTGTCTGCATTCCCTTATTTGTATCCAAATCAAAGCCAATCTGCCAAAACAGCACAGCCTGACCAATACGCACAAACCACACCGTTAAGCCACCTATCCCGATTTACTCCTCTTTCCTTGACATCACCACCACGCACTCAATATGCGCTGTATGTGGGAACATATCTACGGGTTGGATTTTTTGGATTTTATATGTGCTGTTCTTATCTATGTATGCCAAATCTCTTGCTAAGGTTTCGGGGTTGCAGGAGATGTATACTACTGTTTTTGGCGACATTTTTATAAGGGAAGAGAGGAATTTTTCGTCACTGCCTGCTCTCGGCGGGTCCATAAATACTACATCGGGCTTTTCGCTTTCTTCTGCGACTGCCTCCATAAATTCGCCTGCATCGCCCTGATAAAATCTTATATTCTTCAAATTGTTTGCTCTTGCGTTCTGCACCGCATCCTTGACTGCGTCTTTGTTAAGTTCAACGCCTATAACTTCGCCTGCACCGTGCTTTGCGGCAACAATTCCGATTGTGCCGATTCCGCAGTAGGTGTCAAGCACTGTTTCTTTGCCTTTCAAATTTGCAAATTCAATTGCCTTGTTGTAAAGCACCTCGGTCTGCACAGGGTTAATCTGATAAAAACTCTTTGGTGAAATTCTGAATTTACATCCGCACAAAATATCTTCAATGTATCCTTTGCCGTACAGTACCTTTTGCACATCGCCGAGCACAAGGTTTGTTCTGTACGGATTTATATTTTGAACAACTGTTTTGATTTCGGGAAACTGTTTGGTAATCGCTTTTACGAAATTATTTTTTGACGGAAAAACAGGAGTGCCTGTTACCAAAACAAGCATTACTTCGTTTGTTGCAAAGCCTCTTTTTACAAGTATATGTCTTAAAAAACCTCTCTGCTTGTCCTCGTCATAGGTTGTGAGCTTGAAAGATTTAAGCATTTTTCGTACGGCAACTATGATTTTATCCGCCGTTACATCTTCTGTCATACATTCGTCAATGCCGACGATGTGGTGAGTTCCCGATTGGTAGACACCCGAAATTATTTTACCGTTTTTATCTGTTCTGAACGCTGCCTGAACTTTGTTGCGGTAATGATATGGTGTGTTCATACCGATTATTTTATCTGCCTTGCAAAATTTTGAGAGCAGTTTTTCAACTTTTTTCTGTTTAAAGCTAAGTTGCTCGGTGTAGGTGAGATTCTGCAACTGACATCCACCGCATTTTTTATATACGGGGCAGCTGCCTCTTTTTATGTTTTCTTTTGTATTGCTCATAATTTATTCTCCGTATCAATATCTGAAAAGAGCCAAGGCTTTGGGTGCTTGGCTCTTTATTTTGTATGTATTATTCTTCTTTTTCTTTTTCGTCTGTTGTTTTTTCTTCGCTTGTATTTTCGTCAACAAGTCTTTTTACAACAACACGAATAATTCTCTGATTTGCCACTTCCATAATCGTAAAGCGGAAACCGCCTGCCTCTACGCTTTCACGCTTATTCGGAATACTGCCTGCATTTTCAAGAATGTATCCGCCGACGGTTATGCTGTCACTGTCAATGTAATCTTCGTCAAGGTCGAACAGCGCAAGCATATCGTCAAGCTCGAGGTCGCCGTTTACAAGAAATTCATTCTTGCCGATTTTGTAGTAGTTGTGCTCAATTTCTTCGTCCTCGTCCCATATATCGCCGACGATTTCTTCAAGCAGATCTTCCATTGTGAGAATACCGAGAGTTCCGCCGTATTCGTCGGTAACGATTGCAAGGTGAACTTTTATTCTCTTGAAAGTGCTGAGAATTTTTGAAAGAGGTTGAGTTCTGAACACAAAGTACGGCGGCTGCATTATGTCACGCACATCCGGTGCGATGCCGTCCGCAAGTTTTTCGAGATAATCTCTTGTGTGAAGTACGCCGACAATGTTGTCAACGGTATCTTTATATACAGGAATTCTTGAGTATCTGTTTTCAATGATTAAATTCTTAATTTTCTCCGGCGAATCGTCCACGCTTATGAATGTAACATCAACTCGAGGTGTGATGACTTCTTCGGCGGTTTTTTCGTCAAAGTCAAGTGCAAGGCGAACCATCTCGCTTTCGCTTTCTTCAAGCACGCCCTCTTCTTCAATGCTTTCTACTATATATTTAAGCTCATTTTCGGTAACGCTCGGTGCATCCTCTGTTCCGCCTGCAATCTTAAGGGCAAGGCTTTTGAATTGTACAAGGATAAACACAAGCGGGGTTAAAATGAACATCAAGAACTTTATTATGCCTGCTGTTTTAAGAGAAAAGCTGTCGCAATTTTCTTTAGCCAAACATTTAGGAAGCACCTCACCGAATGTGAGTACAAGCAAAGTAGTTGCACCCGTTGCAATAGCTGAACCGTAGTCGCCGAAAAGTGCCATACACAATACCGTTGCAAGTGATGAACAGCTAAGGTTTACTACATTGTTGCAGATAAGAATGGTGGTAAGTGCTTTGTCAAAATTTTCAATAACAAAAAGAGCGGTTGTTGCTTTTTTGTCGCCGTCTTCGGACTTCTTTTGAATACGGATTTTGTTTACAAAAGAAAATGCCGTTTCCGTTGCGGAAAAGAACGATGACAATGCAATAAGTACGAAAATTACTATCGCCATTACTATGTTTGATGCCAATTAAATTCACTCCAAAAAACATTATTACTTTTATACTACTATAATTCTTTTATATCATTATTGTTTTTAAGAAAAAAGAGCAAAAAGATTGAAATATATTGCTATAAATGCTATAATATTTAATTGCAAAATACATTATTAACGCATTTTTGGAAAAAATATTTTTCGGAGGTGCATTAATATGGCACAAAAAGCAAAAGAAAAGAATACCACAGCAAAAAAATCGGGTAAGTCAAGGGTTGATAATACAGTAAAAAATCCGAACGAACAGCCCGAAAAAAAGTCGCTTGAAAAAGACAGTCCCATTGACGAACAGCATACGGATCAGGTAGAAGAAACAGGTTCGGTGCTCACTACGCATAAAGACAGCGTAATTCATTGTCTGACAATTATAGGACAGATTGAGGGTCATTACATTCTTCCGCAACAGAATAAAACGACCAAGTATGAGCATGTTATTCCGTTGCTTGTATCTATTGAAGAGGACGAAAGAATAGACGGACTGCTTATTTTAATAAATACGGTCGGCGGAGATGTAGAGGCAGGTCTTGCCATTGCCGAGGTTATTTCGGGAATGAAAAAGCCCACGGTTTCAATTGTGCTCGGCGGAGGACATTCCATAGGCATACCGCTTGCCGTTGCGGCAGACAAGAGCTTTATTGCGCCGAGTGCGTCTATGACGGTGCATCCTGTGCGAACTACGGGACTGACGCTCGGCGTTCCGCAGACTTTTGAGTATTTTCAGCGTATGCAGGACAGAATTACAACCTTTGTTGCGGAAAATTCCGATATTTCAAAAGAACGGTACAATGAGCTTGTTCTCAACACGGGCGAACTTGTAATGGACATCGGAACTATACTTGAGGGGGAAGAGGCTGTCAGTGAAGGCCTTATTGACGAGGTCGGCACGGTTTCGGATGCAATTGACTGCCTGTACACAATGATAAAACGCAATAAGACCCGTAAAAAACGTGGCAGATAATTTTATTTTTTACAGTAACCGCATATAAATAAATGCGGTTATATGGGCGGTCAAAAGTCGCCCTTACATATTTTATGGTTAAAGGAGTACATATTATGTCAATTATTGATGCAATCATTCAGGGCATCGTGCAGGGCTTAACAGAGTTTTTGCCTGTATCGAGCAGCGGACATCTTTCTATTACACAGCATATTTTGGGCGCAACGGAAAATAACCTTTTCTTTAATGTTATGCTCCATGTGGGAACACTTGTAGCGGTAGTTGCTTTTTACCATAAGCTTATATGGAGTCTTATCAAGGAATTTTTCTCACTTGTTAAAGATGTATTTACAGGTAAATTTAAATGGAAAGAGATGAATTACGAAAGAAATCTTATTATGATGCTCATTATAGGACTTCTTCCGCTTTTCCTGTTATTCCTGCCTATTCCGGGCACGGATATGAAAATTAAAGATCTTGCCGATGTTCTTACAGGCGAAAGATACTTGATTGTGGTTTCGATTTCTTTGATGATTACAAGTATTTTGCTTACTGTCGGTATTATCTGCAACAAGAGAACTATCGGTTCAAACGCAGGTTTTAAGCATTTAAAAAATGTAAAGCACAGCGAAAATTCGGCAGGCAAAGAGAGCTTTAATGTTCTTGACGCTGTATGCGTAGGTCTTATGCAGTTTGTTGCTGCAATTTTCCCCGGTATTTCCCGTTCGGGTTCAACTCTTGCAGTCGGTGAGATGAGAGGCATAAACAAGCAAAAAGCGCTTGACTACACATTTGTTCTCGGTGTTCCGTCAATACTTGCGGCAGCTCTTCTTGAGGGTGTTGACGCAATAAAAAGTCCTGAGGGCATATCAATTGACCCTGTGGTAATTATAGTTGGTATGGTAGTTTCTGCAATTGTAGGCTACTTTGCAATTCTTATTTTCAAATGGTTCTTAAAGACCGACAAAATGATAATTTTCGTAGTATATACTGCACTTGTAGGTATAGTATTCCTTGTTATTTCCTGCATTGAAATGAACACAGGAGCAAATGTCTTTACCGGTGCAATGATTCAATAATGCTTTTAGCGGAGGTAGTATAAATTGGCAACCCAGAAAAAGACAACCAAAAAGAAAGCTTCAGGTAAATCAACCTCCTCAAAAGCAAAAAGCGCTAAAAAAAGTCAACCGATACCTGAATCACAACCTTTGCTGACACCAAGGATAAGAGCAATTATCCTTGGTGCTTTATCACTGTTTTTTGTAATTTTAATATTTGTTCAGAGCGTAAATTTATGGAGTACGGTTCGTTCCGCACTTTTTGGAGTATTTGGCTTTGCAACATTTCTTGTTCCCGTCTTTCTTATGTATATGGCGATTATTACGGACAAGGAAAAGCAAATACAGCATTTTAAAAGTAAGGTAGCACTCTGCGTACTTATTGTTTTGCTGATAGGAGCATTGATTTATGTTGCAACAGGCACTCCTCATTCGGAAAGAGGTTATCTTGCCTGTGCAGGCGAACTTTATCTCGATATTTTCGAAAGTGAATCTTACTTTACATTCGGCGCCGGTTTTATCGGAGGATTGCTTGGTTATCCTATGGCATCGTTAATCGGAAATGTTCCGACGGTATTGATTTGTATTCTTGTATTGCTTGCCGTTATTTTCGGCATTACAAATCTTTCAATCAATGATATTGCAGAAGCTGCCGCATCAAAGGTTGAGCAAGGTGTTACATATGTAAAGCACAAGAGCGAAGAAAAAGCAAGGGTAAGGCGTGAGTACATTGCCGAGCGTGAGTCGGAAGAGGCACAGCGTGAGATGTTTATTGCAGGAGGAGAGAATGACAAAACCATAGTTTCTCCTCAAAAGAAAAAACGCAGAGGCAAGAGGAGCGGCATTGATATTCCTCTTGATGAAAGCACTCACGATGATAACAAAACAAAGCTTAACAGAAAACTTGAGGTTGACTGCGACTACAAAGCAGATGTTAAAGATGCGTCAAAAGTTGCAGATGAAGTTGAAGAGCCGCAGTTTTATGAAAGTCCCGAAAAGGAAGTATACGGTGAAGAATACGAAGATGAAATAATACAGAATGAACATAACGAAAATGAAAATGTTTCTGACGATTTGATGGACATAATCAACAGAGCAAGCAAAAACTTTGATGAAAAGAATCATAAAGCAGAAACAGAACCCGAGCCGGTTCCGTCATACGAAGAGAACAGACATAACGAAGAAAACAGCTTTGAAGAAGAACTTGAAAATGCAAGCTATTCTCCTGTTGAAATCAGAGAAAAAGAAGAAAAGCCCGAGTATCATTTTCCGCCTATTCAGCTGTTAAGTCTTTCAGAAAACAATAACGATAAAAATGCTGCGGAAGAAATGCATAACAATGCGAAAAAACTCATTGATACGCTTGACAGCTTTAATGTAAAAGCATCTATAGTAAATATTTGCCGTGGTCCGTCTGTTACAAGATATGAACTTTCACCTGCTCCGGGTGTAAAAATAAGCAAGATTACAAACCTTTCAGACGATATTGCACTTAACCTTGCCGCAAACGGAGTAAGAATCGAAGCTCCTATTCCGGGCAAAGCCGCAGTCGGTATTGAAGTACCGAACAAGGTTGTAAGTATGGTTACTATGCGTGAGTTGATTGACTCCGATGAATTCAGAAGAGGAAAGAGTAAACTTACCTGCGTACTCGGTAAAGATATTTCGGGTGAAATTGTGGTTACCGACCTGTCAAAACTTACTCACTTGCTTATTGCAGGTACAACGGGTTCGGGTAAATCTGTTTGTGTAAACTCAATTCTTATGAGTATCCTTTACAAAGCTACACCCGATGAAGTAAAACTTTTGCTTGTTGACCCCAAAATGGTTGAATTTACAAAGTACAGAAGTATTCCGCATTTGCTTATTCCTGTAGTAACCGACGCTAAGAAAGCGGCGGGTGCACTTGGATGGGCGGTTTCCGAAATGGAGCAGAGATATAAGATTCTTTCGGAATACTACTGTAAAAATATTGACGCATACAATGAGCTTATAGAAGAAAATCTTAAGTATATGGCAGAAAATCCGCCTGTAGAAAATGAAGACGGCGAGCTTGTTCAGCCTGTACTTGAGAGAAACGGTTTACCCGTACCAAAGGAAAAAATGCCGAGAATTGTAATTGCAATTGATGAGCTTGCCGACCTTATGATGGCAGCTCCGAGTGAGGTGGAAGAGTACATTGCCCGACTTGCTCAAAAAGCAAGAGCCGCAGGTATGCATTTGCTTGTTGCAACGCAACGACCTACGGTAAATGTAATTACAGGTCTTATCAAGGCAAATATTCCAAGCCGTATTGCGCTTAAAGTAAGTTCAAATATTGATTCAAGAACTATCCTTGATTTCAGCGGTGCAGAAAAACTCATAGGCAGAGGCGATATGCTTTTCCTGCCTGTAGGTGCGCCAAAACCAATGCGTGTGCAGGGTTGCTATGCTTCCGATGAGGAAATTGAGGGTGTAACAAATTATATTAAAAAATCTTCTTCCGCTCAATATAATGCGGAGATTGAAGAAAAAATCAAGAGAATTGCCGCAGAAGAAATTACTCAGGGTAAAAAAGGCGATGACAGAGGCGGCGATGATATTGAAATTGACTCAAAAATGGAAGACGCAATTAAATGCGTAATTGAAGCAGGACAGGCATCTACTTCACTTCTTCAGCGCAGGCTCAAGGTAGGCTATGCAAGAGCCGGCAGAATGATAGACGATATGGAGCAGATGGGTGTTGTAGGCCCTCACCAGGGTTCAAAACCGAGAGATGTACTTATGACCTATAATGAATGGCTTGAACACCGTAATATTATGGGCAGTGACGATGAATAAATTATATAGGTGATATTATGGCATTTTTACCGATGAATATAAAAGAGGTTAAAGCCCGTGGATGGGACGAAGTTGACTTTGTATATGTAATGGGCGACAGTTATGTTGACCACCCGTCTTTTGGTGCTGCCATAATTACAAGAGTGCTTGAGGATTGTGGCTATAAGGTTGCAGTCCTTTCTCAGCCTGATTGGAAAAATGACGCCGACTTTTTACAGTTTGGCAAACCGAGGCTCGGATTTTTTGTTACGGCAGGCAATATAGACAGTATGGTTGCACATTATACCGTTGCAAAGCGTAAGCGAAGTGATGATGCTTATACGGCAGGCGGTAAAAACGGCAAGCGTCCTGACAGAGCTGTAACTGTTTATTCAAATATAATCCGCAGACTTTATCCCGATTCGGTAATAATTATCGGCGGACTTGAAGCCTCGCTAAGAAGATTTGCTCATTATGATTATTGGAAAAACACAGTAATGCCGTCTGTACTTTTTGACAGTAAAGCAGATATTATTTCTTACGGAATGGGCGAGCTGCAAACTATTGAAATGGCAAAGCGCTTGTCGGAGGGTTATCCCGTAGAGGCTTTGTATGACATCCGTGGTATTTGCTACGCTGTAAAGACAAGCGATTATGTTCCGAAAACCGTTGTGGAACTGCCAAGTTACGAAAGAGTTTGTGAGAGCAAAAAGGACTATGCAATTGCTGCCAGAAAAGAGCTCGAAGAGGCAGATGCGGTAAGAGGCAAAACTCTTATTCAGCGCCACGGCAACTTTATTTTAATTCAGAATCCGCCTATGCAGCCGCTTGACACAAAACAGCTTGATTATGTGTATTCGTTACCGTATGAAAGATGGTATCCGCAGTGTTACGAAAAACTCGGCGGTGTACCGGGTATTCAGGAGGTACTTTTCTCAATTACGCATAACCGTGGTTGCTTTGGCGCTTGTAATTTCTGTTCGCTTGCGTTTCATCAGGGAAGAGCGGTAACGGTAAGAAGTAAACAAAGCGTTATTGACGAGGCAAAGTCTTTTCTTAACGATAAGAGATTTAAAGGATATATAAGTGATGTGGGCGGCCCTACAGCCAACTTCCGTCTGCCGTCCTGCGAAAAACAGAAAAAGGCGGGACTTTGTAAAAGCAGAAAGTGTCTTGCTCCGACTCCTTGCCCTAATATGCAGGTGTCGCATACGGAGTATCTTGATATTTTGCGAGAATTGAGAAAACTTGACGGCATTAAAAAAGTATTTATTCGCAGCGGTATTCGTTTTGATTATCTTATGGAAGATCAGAGTGACGAATTTTTTGAAGAGCTTGTAAAGTATCACATAAGCGGTCAGCTGAGAGTTGCCCCTGAGCATTGCTCGGCGGCGGTACTTGACAGAATGGGTAAACCGCATATTGAAACCTATAAAAAGTTTTGCGATAAGTTTTATAAGCTGACAGGGCAGATGAACAAAGATCAATACATCGTGCCTTATCTTATGAGTTCGCATCCGGGTTCTACTTTGAAAGATGCGGTGGAACTTGCGCTGTTCTGTAAGAGGGAGAATATACATCCAAAGCAGGTGCAGGACTTTTATCCGACTCCGGGTACAATTTCGACCTGTATGTTTTATACAGGCATAGACCCTTATACAATGAAAGAGGTTTATGTACCGAAAACAGAGGAAGAAAAGTCAATGCAAAGAGCACTTTTGCAATACTTTATTCCCGAAAACAAACAGAAAGTAATTAAAGCACTTATAAAAGCAGGCAGAAAAGATTTGATAGGTTATGATTCAAAATGTCTTGTTCAGCCAATGAGTAATCAAAATAATTATAAGGGAAATAATAAAGGTCAGAAGTCTTCTTACAATTCAAATAAAAACAATTCCCGTAACAGAAACGGAAAACAGACAAAAGATAAGTTTGCAAAATACAGAAGAAAAAAGAAATAAATTAACTGTAAATGCAAACCGTCAAAGCCCTGTTCTTATATGTAAGTTTAGGTATTGACCTATTGTAAATTTTGATTTATAATTAACAAATGAAAACAAAATCAGAAAGGATTTTATAATAAAATGGGAGTTTATGAGGAATTAGTAGCCAGAGGTCTTATCGCTCAGGTTACAGATGAAGAAGAAATCAAAGAGCTTGTCAACAACGGTAAAGCTGTATTTTATATCGGTTTTGACCCTACTGCTGACAGCTTACATGTAGGTCACTTTATGGCACTTTGTCTTATGAAACGCTTACAGATGGCAGGCAACAAGCCGATTGCTCTTATCGGCGGCGGTACAGCTATGATCGGTGACCCGTCAGGCAGAACAGATATGCGTCAAATGATGACTACAGAAACTATACAGCACAATGTTGATTGCTTTAAAAAGCAAATGGAGCGTTTTATCGACTTTTCAGACGGTAAGGCACTTATGGTAAACAATGCCGATTGGCTGCTCGACCTCAACTATGTTGATGTTTTGCGTGAAGTCGGTGCTTGCTTCTCTGTAAATAATATGTTAAGAGCAGAGTGCTACAAGCAGAGAATGGAAAAAGGACTAAGTTTCCTTGAGTTTAACTATATGATTATGCAGAGCTACGATTTCTATGCTCTCTATAAGAAGTACGGTTGTAATATGCAGTTCGGCGGTGACGACCAGTGGAGCAATATGCTCGGCGGTACAGAGCTTATCAGAAGAAAACTCGGTAAGGACGCATACGCTATGACTATTAATCTTCTTCTTAATTCCGAGGGTAAGAAGATGGGCAAAACCCAGTCCGGCGCTGTATGGCTTTCAGCCGAAAAGACAAGTCCTTACGATTTCTACCAGTATTGGAGAAATGTAGCCGACGAAGATGTAATCAAGTGCTTAAATATGCTTACATTTTTACCGCTTGAGCAGATTGATGAGCTTGCTAAACTTGAGGGCAGTAATCTTAACAAGGCTAAGGAGATTCTTGCATATGAGGTAACAAATCTTATTCACGGCAAGGAAGAGGCAGACAAGGCACAGGAGGCTGCAAGAGCTTTGTTTGGCAGCGGTGCAAATACAGACAATATGCCTTCTACAGAGCTTACGGACGCTGACTTTACAGGTGACGGTATCGCAATTCTTGATCTTCTTACAAAGTGTGCGCTTATTCCGTCAAAGGGTGAGGGCAGACGCCTTATTCAGCAGGGCGGTGTTGCCGTTGATGATGAAAAGGTAACAGATGTATATGCAAATGTTCCTAAGTCTGCTTTTGAAAAAGGCTATGTTGTAATTAAAAAAGGCAAAAAGAAATTCCATAAGGCTGTTTTATAATTCAGTTTATTAACTCAATCAAAAAAATTTTCCCACTATTATTAGTGGGAAAGTGTTTGTCCTGCATTATTCTGTATTTTTGCGGTTATGGCAACTGCTAAAAATATCTTAACAGAGGAGTTTAGGAAATGAAAAAGTTTTTTGGCGAGTTTAAAACCTTTATTATGAGAGGCAATGTGCTTGACCTTGCAGTCGGTGTTATTATCGGTGCTGCTTTTCAGGCAATTGTAACTTCACTTACTTCGGATATCATTTCACCGATTCTCGGTTTGTTCGGCGGAATGAATTTTGACCAGTATGCGCTTACAATAGGCGATGTTTCGATTGGATACGGTAAGTTCTTAACTGCGGTTATTAACTTTATTATAATGGCATTTGTCATTTTCCTTATTGTTAAATTAGTAAATAAGATTATGGCAATCGGCAAAAAGCCCGAAGAACCGGCAGAACCCACAACAAAGATTTGCCCGTTCTGTCAGAGCAAAATTTCAATCAAGGCTACAAAATGCCCACACTGTACAAGCGATATTCCTGCAGAAACAGAAACTAAGGAATAACTTTAATACATAACTGTAACTAAAAGCTCCCGATACAAAAATCGGGAGCTTTTGTGTTGATTTATATTTTTTGTTTAGCGGAATAAATTTGAAAAGCAATTATAAAAGTTTGGTCTACCTTTGAAAAGGTCGTGGGTGTGGGCAAAGTCCACAAATATTTTCCCACATTTTTCCGTGATGAGGGATTTGTTTTACGGGTTTTGTTGGAATGACAAAACGCAATTCAAAATAAAAAGCTGAAGTCGTTTTTTATATCGACTTCAGCTTTCGCTTTATCCGTTATACGGTTTGTAATAAGTATCAAGAATCAGTTTATAAAGCTCGTCTTCGTTTACATAAAACTCGGTATAAACTTCACCTTTTTTCAGCTCACCCGGTACTGAAACCATTGTCATATTCATACCGTTGTGGCTAAGCATATTCTGTGATAAATAGCAAATTTTTGACGGGTTCAGATTTGTGCATGAGTATGGGGCAGAGGCATTAAACAGGCTTATAGGTGTTGTAATGTCATTTTTAGTCTGTGCAAGAACCGTATTCATAAATGAATCAAGATATACCTGCTGTCGTTGCATACGCTTGCTGTTTGCGTCTATGCTTTCCATATCTCTTGAACGAACAAAAGCTTCTGCATTCTGACCTTCAAGATGGTAGCTTTCGCCCTCTTTAAAATCGCCTATGGTTTCAGGAGAAACAACATCAACTCCGCCTACGGCATCATTAAGAGCTGATATACCGTCAAGGTCAAGCGCAAAGTATGAATTAATCGGAATGTTGTAGAAAAGTCTTTCAACGGCGGTAACCGTATTTGCGCAACTTGACTCCTTGCCGTCGCCGTAAGCGTATGAAAGACAAATCTGTTCTTTTACAGTTTCCACATAATAACCGCTTGCAGAATATACCGCAACATCGGTCATTGTATCTCTTGATATATTAATAAGCTTAGTTTCGCCTGTCGAGGTGTCCATAGCAACAAGTATAAGAACATCGGCTTGACCGTTTTCGCCTTTTATATCGCTTGCACCGTCAAAAGAACTTTTATCGATGCCCATACAAAGAATACTTGTCATATTCTTGTTAAATTCATATGTTTGTCCGTTATACACAACATATTGACCGCCGTTTTGAACAACTACATTTGACGGAGCCGAAATTATATTTGTATTGTCAAGCAATTCTTTAGAGCCGTTGTAAATAAAACATACCAAAAGCCCGCTTACAACAAGAACAAGCGCAAGAATTGTACTGATAATTGTGAGTATTACTCTCTGCCATTTTTTAAAACGCCTTTTCTTGATTTTTTGATTTTCTCTAATTGCTTTTTTCTGTTCCTTAGAACCCATCGCAGGGTGATTGCTTTTTACAAGTTCGTCGTATTCCAGCAAATATTTTTCGTTGCCTGTACTCAAACTTTTTTTCTTTATTTTATTTGAACTGCCTTTTGCAGGGCGTGAGCTTTGTACCAATAATACATCATCGGCATTTTCTTTGCTTGAATGATGATGGTGATGGTGTTTATGATGACCGTGGCTTTTATACGATTTAACAAACTTATAGTCGTTAATATCATCTCTTATACTACGGTCGGCGTATTGCACATTCCCTTTTTCATCATCACTTGCCGCGCTTTCGCCTGTTTGAGAAGGCTGCTTATTTGAATTGCTGTAAATATCTTTATCGGCAGTATCCGTATTATTGCTGTTTTCGTTATTATTTTGTGAGTTCATCTTTTATTAACACCCCCTGTAAAAGAAGTCGTCCGTCACCTGAATTAAGGCAGGTGCTTAGCGTGACAATTTTGTCATTGATTGTCAGCTCCGAATTATCTCTTACAACTTTTGTGAATGATCTGGGATTTTGAATATAATCAAGGTATTCCTGAAAAACCTTGTCGTCATCAAAATCAAACGAATTCATTATATGTCGGTCGTCATATGAATAAACCGACACTATACGGTAGGTAAGTTTGTGCTGAGGTCTGTAGATGTAAAAATACTCATGGTCATTGAAAAAATCCGTATTTGTAAATTTATATAAATCGGCAAACATACTTCCGTCTGCCATATTGTGACCGTAGAGTACGGTTACCCTGTCATGCATATATATAGAATTACAATACTGTGAATAAATAGAGCCTGAAAAGCTGTAATTTCCGTAAATATCATGATCCAGGTAAAAATTATCGTTTGTGTTACTCCTGCAAACAGGGTAATTTATGTTGGTATCGGGAATATATATCCAAGAATAGATTTCGTCATTTTGAGCTTGCAGCGACTCAAAATCTATAGGATTATCTATAATAGGATTGTCGGCAAGAGTTTCGTCAATTGACGGGGAAGTAACTTCTTCGGCTATGCTCGGAGCCACAGAACTTGCAAGTTTGCTGTAATCGTCCTGCTCTTTGTGTTGAGTATTCATTTGATACATAACATAAATTACACACAGAATTAACAGAATAATTGTAATAACAAGAATTGTGATAAGAATTTTATTTCGATTTCTTTTCATAATAAATCACATCAAATAATTATAACAAATATTGACAACCGCGTCAATATTCCTGTAAATTTTAACTATAATAAGCATTAAAAAACAGCTTTCGAAAACCGAAAGCTGTTTTTATTAGCAAAATTAGTTTGATTTCTTTGACTTAACAATAGTTACGCTGACAGCAACAGCTATAAGTGATAAGCCGATTATTACATACGGCATTGCGCTTGAAGGACCGGTCTGCGGTGATTTATCAGAAGTATCTGTTGTTACAGCCTGTGTAGGTGACTCACCGTTGATTGTGTAATAAGGAGTTACCTTAATATCACCTGTGATTATAATATCAAGATTTCCATCTGTAAGCGGCTGATCGGTTCTGTAAGGACCGTCAATTACCCAATGGTCAAAAGAATAACCGGACTTAGGCTTTGGAGTAAGGTGAACATTCTGGTTACCGTCCTCATCAATGCCTGTAGTGAACTCATAGTCACCGCTGCCGCCTGTGGTAGGAATAACAACTACTACATAAGTGTATGTACCTGTAGGACTTGGTGCGGCAAATACCGGAATAGACGCTGCAAGCATCAGCACAAGAGCCAATGCGAGGGAAACAACTTTTTTCATTGTACTAACCTCCTGTTTATATTATCCAATTAAAATATTAAGCAGAATAACCTCTACTTGTATATATTAAGTATTATATCACAATTAAAGTATAAAGTAAAGACAAAAATTCAAATAATTTTCGGCAATTGTGATAATTTATAATTTTTTTAACCATTAAACATAAACAATATTTTTAAAATAAAAAGACCTATTGCAATAGTAGGCAAAAAAATGTATAATAAATTTAAAAGGAAAAATGAAGGGAAATGTATGTATGAATATTTCTGAAATTCAAAATAAAATTCTTGAGTTAAAAAAAGAAAAAGATGTTTGTATTCTTGCCCACAGCTATCAGGCAAGAGAGATTTGCGAAATTGCCGATTTTACAGGTGACAGCTATAAATTGAGTGTAGATGCAAGCAAAGTTACAAATAAAAACATTCTTATGTGCGGTGTTCGTTTTATGGCAGAAACCTGCAAAATTCTTTCACCCGATAAAACAGTTTATCTTGCTCAGCCGAGTGCCGGCTGTCAGATGGCTGACCAGATGGATAAAGAAATGATTTCTTCCGTAAAAGAAATGTATCCCGATTATGCGGTAGTTGCATACATAAATACCACAGCAGATTTAAAAACTATTTGTGATGTTTGTGTAACAAGTTCATCTGCCGTTAAGATTGTAAGCAATATGCCTGAAAAGAATATTCTTTTTATCCCTGACTGCAACCTTGGCGATTATGTAAGCCGTCAGCTTCCGGATAAGAATTTTAAACTTTTGCACGGCGGTTGTCCGATTCACGCTTGCGTTACAGCGGAAGATGTTAAAAAGGCAAAGGCACAGTTCCCAAATGCCGAACTTCTTGTTCATCCGGAGTGCCAGCCTGCTGTTGTTGATCTTGCGGATTATGTAGGCTCGACATCGGGCATTATGAACTACGCAAAGAACAGTGATAAAAAGGAATTTATCATCGGTACCGAAATCAGTATTGCAGAGCATTTGCAGTATGATTGTCCCGATAAGAAATTCCATATTCTTACACAAAAGCTCATTTGTCCTAATATGAAAGCTACCACTCTTATGGATGTGTTCAATTGCCTTAAAGGTGAGGGCGGCGAGGAAATTATCCTTGATGAGCAGACTATTACAGACGCAAAGAAATGTATTGACGAGATGATAAGACTTGGCGGTTAAGGAGAATAATATGACCGAAAGGGCATTAATAGCAATGAGCGGAGGAGTTGACAGTTCGGTAGCGGCTTGCTTGATAAAGGAGCAGGGCTATGACGCTACGGGCATTACTCTTAAGCTTTTTGATAACGAGGATATTGGCGAAAAGAAGGAGAAAACCTGCTGTTCGCTTGATGATATTGACGATGCGAGAAATGTTTGCAGAAAAATCGGAATACCTTATTATGTTTACAATTTTAAAGACAGCTTTAAAGAAAATGTAATTGACCGTTTTATTTCTGCATACGAAAACGGCTGTACGCCTAATCCTTGCATTGACTGCAACAGATATATTAAATTTGAAAAGCTTATGCAGAGAGCCGATGAGCTTGACTTTGATTATGTAGTTACAGGTCATTACTCTGTCATTGAGTATGATGAGGGATTGCAAAGATATTTATTGAGAAAGTCCCCCGATGTAACAAAAGACCAAAGTTATGTACTTTACTCGCTTACTCAAAGACAGCTTTCAAGAACCTTGCTTCCGCTTGGAAAACTTACAAAGCACGAAGTAAGAAAAATAGCGGAAAAATATAACCTTATTAATGCTCAAAAACACGACAGTCAGGATATTTGTTTTGTACCTGACGGAGATTACGCAAAGTTCATTGAGCAGTACACGGGCAGAAAGTATGATTTTGGTGACTTTGTTGATGAAAACGGCAATGTTCTCGGTACACATAAGGGCATTATAAGATATACGATAGGGCAGAGAAAGGGACTTGGTCTTGCTTTGCCTCACCCGATGTATGTCAAGGAAAAGGATATTGCAAACAACAAGGTTATACTTTGCGATAATGACAGACTGTTTTCAAAAGAGCTTTACGCAAAAGATATTAATCTTATTGCTTACGAAAAGCTTGACAAACCTTTGCATATAAAAGCAAGGGTAAGATACAATCAGCCTGAACAGGATGCAACGGTAGAACAGCTTTCAGATAACAAACTGCACATTGTATTTGATAAGCCGCAAAGAGCAATTTCAAAAGGTCAGGCAGTGGTTCTGTATGACGAAGATGTAGTAGTAGGCGGCGGAACAATAGAATAATTTTAATCTGCTTGCTTTAGGTGAGCCGATTTTTATGCAAAAGGCACAGCGAAAATGCTGTGCCTTAATTACTTCATATAAACGAAATATTAATTATAAGTAATTAAAATATCTTCACGGATGATTTTTTCTTTGAGAATTTCGCATCTGTAAGATCTTATAATAAAGTTTCCTTGACCGTCAAACCTGAAAGTAACGGTTTTGGTAAACGGCTTATCGGGTTCGTATTCGGTAATAATAAGACTTGCCTTTGAATTTTTCAAAGTATCAAAAGTTGTCATAAAACCTATGCCGTTGCCGCCGCTTCCTTTGTGAGTGGTAACTCTTTCGGTACCGAGTTTTTGTAAAGTATCGGTTTCAAATTCAATTCCGTTGTCGCTTACGGAAATTTCATATATTCCGTCAACCGAAGAAACAGATGTCAGAATATTTCCGTTCCTTTTGCCTGTGCTTTCAACGGCTATGACAGCGTCTTTTATATGGTCGCAAAGCAGGGTTTCAAGTTCGGTTTGCGAAAGAAAATGATTGATAAGGTAGTTAATATCTGTATTTGCTATCAAATCAAAATTAATTTCGTGAGCAGAGGCTTTTATATACATATTAAGCAGAGCGCCGTCAATAACAGAATTTCCCGTAGATGCAAGCACTTTATTTTCTGCCTGTTCTTTTTGCACGAGTTCGTTTCTTTCTTTTGCAAGAGTAAGAAGTTCAGTGATTATTTTGCTTTCCTTTTGTTTATCGTTACAATTGCAAAGTTCTTCTAAAGAATATTGCAAAGAACTCATAAGGTGGTTGTCACGGTGCACTATTTTTGAAAGAAAGGCATTGGATTTTGTAAGTTCCTCAATATTACTGTCTTTTTCCGCAATAACCGAATTGAAATGTTCGTCTGCTTTTTGCTGCAGCCGACTTTTATAGTACCGTGTTATGTTTGTTCTTATCCAAATTACAGCACCTATACAACAAATTATCAATCCTATAAACATATATACAAATATAGATTTGTAGTCATCGCCGTCTTGTGCAAGCAGAGCTATGATTAAGAAAATAAAACCTGATATTAACAGACCTATGCCAAAGTTATCGGAATTATTGAAAAAGGCAAGACCGTTTTTTAATCTCTTAATTTTCATTATATAGAATGTTGATAATAAATGTATTATGCCTATAAAAATTGCCGTAAAAATACTTTTCGGATTCAAGAAATCATATGTAACTAATGATATATAGTGTGATGCAATTGCAAAAATCAAGGCAATGATAAATCGTACGCAATAGGAAAGTCCCATTGAAACAATGGAGATGGAAATGGTATTTTTTATATTGTTTTTAGTAAACAGTGTGATAGTTACAATAAACAATATACAACTTGCCAAGAATCCCAAACTGTTGTCAAATAAAAGTACAACAGACGAAATTATATTGACGACAAAAAATGCAGTCAAAAGCAAAGCTAACTTTGATTTGCTGCATTTAATGTTTGTTGTTTTAATAAAAATATAGGCTGATGAAAATAATGTCGGAGCTTTAATAAAAAAATTCATAGCAAAATTATATAAAAGCTCTGTAATGTTTGTTGACATAATATTTAACTCCGTATTACTATAATGATAATATTATATCATACAAGCTAAATAATGTCACTATATTATTTTCCTAAAAGTTGTTTTAAAAATTCATAAATATCATCCCACATACTTCAGTACCTCCTTTACTTTTGTTTTACAAGTAAAGTGTACCTTTTTTGCGGGGAAATTCTGATTTGTTGCTGTAATTGCTTTATTTTTAATACAGTGAGTAAATATCACATAATGTAAAAATAATAATTAGAAATTGTTATTTTATGATGAATTTATAAATTTTTGTTGCAAAAAAAATCCCGATGCTAATAAACATCGGGATAAATTTACAGGCTTTTTTTGATTTTGGAAGAATAATAATAGATAAATTCCATAACTGTGGGAACGCCTTTTTGCGGATTTATGTATGTGGTATAGTAGCGTTCAAGACTTTCAATATCGGTGTTTCGCCAAGCGTGGTTTATGGCAGTTTGCATTGCACGCTCAACACTTGCATCGGTTTTTTTATATTTTTTCGCCACAATATTGCAAAGATTGGTTACTCGCTGATTGCAAGTGATTTCAATAGCGTCTGCAAGGTAATTTCTGCCCTTAAGTTTTGGGCTGATTCCTATTAAATCAAGTTCAACAGAGATTTTATTTCTTATAATTTCGCTGTTGCTTATGCGTTCAGCGGCTTTTGCGGCGCTCGGTGAACTGAAATTTGAGGTCAGCGTTGTTTGTACAATTGAACTGAGAAACTCAAGTACCATTTTACAGCTGAAATCATTTTGATTTTTAGTTATTACAAAGTCTGCACCTAAATTTCTTGCTATGGAATGAGTAACATTACTGATATTATTGGTAACTACCAGTATAAAAGGCTTGTTTGGCAATGCAAGTTCAGACAACCCTTTTAAAAATAAAAGACCGTTGCCACTGCCCTGATGTAGTTCCAAGTCGAGAATAACAGCATGAGGACAGTATTCTTTTACCATTTCTACGGCTTTTGAGGAGTTGTTTGTAGTGCCGACAAGATAAAAATTTTCAAAACCTTTAATATCAGATTTATACTCTTCTACAGTATTATTATCATCTTCTACAATAAGCAAGTTAATTTTGTTCACAATATCACCCCACTATTATATCTGTCTCTTATACACATCTGACGCTGCCGACGACTAGTCGAGTGTA
>ENA-OZHH01000515-OZHH01000515.1-human-gut-metagenome-genome-assembly--contig:-NODE-515-length-22191-cov-7.287676_pt1 | contig 22191 bp, 33 predicted proteins | sample MGYA00244045_ERZ653684 | MGnify/ENA primary metagenome ERZ653684 (study PRJEB26926, sample SAMN06165264) | human gut metagenome | biome: ENVO:00009003; feature: ENVO:2100002; material: ENVO:00002003... | reverse complement strand
GACAAGAAACGAGCCTATGGCGGACAAGCCGGTTCTTTTGGATGCCCAACTAAATATGACGGGATAGAAAAATATACTGAAGATAATGTTGTATTCAAAAGTAGTAATCGTGCTGAAGTCTATCTTAAAACAGATAATGATTTTAAATCAGAATATTTGTTCGTTATGGTACGCAAAAAAGGTCTTTGGAGAATAGATAGTGCCAAGGAACGTTGGTTTAACAGTTCCTGGCGAAATATTATTTTATAAGCAGGTTTCAAATAAATGGCTTTGCTACCATAAAAGGCAATTAATAATCGAACATTACCTGCAAATTATCAAAATAAGGATGAAAGATATTATTAAGCTATTACAAAATGAACGAGAAAAAACAGTTGACGCTCTGAAACATGGCAATCAACAGAAACTTTCCTATCTTCAACAAGTAGATAAAGCTTTAGGGTGGTTGAAACTGATTGAAGAAAAAGGGTTGGATAATGTCGGATGCTATGACGTACATAGTCTGCCGGATTTGCCGCCCGAACGTGCTGGAATATATAATTATTATCACTTGATGATGGATTATGAAGATCCTGACGTTGAGAACTGGAAGGAATATAAACCGTGCGGTCAACCTTTACTATTAATGTTTGATGATATTGTAATAACTCGAAAAAGCAGATAATGCGCACATAAATCGCTATTTATGGCAATCAGCTGTCAACCAAGATTTGAAAGTGAAAATATGAAACTTGATACAAACATCAGACTGGAAAGTTATGTTGAAAACAGTGTAATTCCGAGAGAATTTAATTATGCCGGTGTAATTGGTTGGGCAGAAATTATAGGATGGCAAATTATTGTTTTCAGAAGGAATAAGGGGGCGATAAGTGCCATTAGTATGGAGGAAATGAATACTCCAATAATCAATGACATTTGTACGGCAATTCTCAAAGACTTGGATTTGCCCCTTTCGGTAGGGATGAAAATAGATGCTTTGATACAAGTATTGGGAATGTACATTTACCAAGATTATATTCTGACAAATGAAATCAGATACTATTTCAGAATACAAAATACTCTGATTGTATGTGGAATACACAATACTGAAGGACTGAAGGATGTGGAAATAATATATGATACTGAATTGATAGATAACTGTATGACGTGCGGATGATTCTTACTGAAAAGTGAGTAAGCCACCAAACAGCAAACTGACTTAATTATAGGAAACGATTCAAACATTATCAGAAAAACTGAACAAATGGAGGTAAAAGATATAATAACAGACATTGGTTTCATAGGAGGACGGGATGCAATAATTATTAGTCATGTCAATATTATAAATTCTCAGACTATAGAGATCTACGCAGATGTAGAAGAAAATGGACTGTGTGATTTCTATGATAAGACGATAAAGAATGTACAAATGAAATTTGTATTCTCGGGTGTTGTTTACTATAGTTTGTGCGATTATGAAATGTTTGAAAGTAAAGTAAAAGGAGGCTCTGTTTCCTCAATAAGAGAAAAAGTAGATTCTCCTCTTTATAAGAATGGTTATCATCATATTATTATTATTGCTTATGATGATATAGTTGAGATTGTGTGTAAAGAATATACTCATGCAGTAATAACTGCCGGCACTCAGCAAACTGACTGAATAAAGCGAAATGCAGCAAAACATAAGTGTTAACGACAATGGATTTGATAAAAACATATCATATAAAATCAGATTCCACTGACTGGTTTCTCTATTATTTAAGGCTCAATCTGGAATGGGACGATAACAGATATATGGAAATGATGGAACTTATAAATTCGATTTTGAATGAATATAATAATCAGCTTCTGGTTCCTAAGTTGTTGGTTCCATTCTTTATGAATGAGATTGAGCTGATAATTGGTATTGCGTCTCATCCAAATTTTACGAAACTGAATAAATCTTGGATTAAGTGTCCGGAAGATAGAATGAAATATGAAGAACTGGTTGAAAGGCGAATACATGAGTTGAAGGAAATGCAAAATAATTTCTGGAATAAATTCTGTTCTGATTATATGATGAATGGTGACAACAAACATCAAGCAGACAGAATAAGCGAAACGCTGGCTCCATTGTCATCATTGCAACAACACGGAATAAAGGATTTGATAAAATCAGATTCCTCCGACTGGTTTCTCAATTATCTAAGGCTTACTCTGGAATGGGATGATAACAGATATATGGAAACAGTGGAACTTATAAATTCGATTTTGAATGAATATAGAAATCAAATCCTTGTTCCTAAGTCGCTGGTCAAGTTCTTTATGGTTGATGTAGAACAAATAATTGCTATTGTGTCTCTTCCTAATTTTACGAATATTGATATAATGGGGATAAAGAGTCCAGAATATAAAGAGCTTATTGAAAAGCGAATACATGAACTGAATCGAATGAAATATGATTTCTGGGGCAATTATTGTTGTGATTATATGATGGATCACGGGAGAATAATCAAGCCGACTGAACAAGGAGATACGTTACCGGATATTAATCAATAATTATATAATAATATGGATAAAGATAGATTAAAGAAATGCATAATGGAGTCCATTATAAAAATGCACAGTTATCTAAAAGAGCAAGGTTATTATGAAGATATAAACTCGTATGCACTCTATACTGATGATGGATATATGTCTCTATCTATGCTATTTAATACAAGTTCTTAACTTAACGAGAAAAGGGGTGACATAGATTTCTTAACATACAAGTTTAGCCCGGCAGAATGGTATAGCGAGATGATTAAAAATGATGTTTCAATATCTAATATCTCGTTTTTCAATGATATATCATGTTTATTGAGGGATTCGGCCTTATCAGGTGAAGATAATGAGGCTCTTCTTATAAATACTTGTCTTGAGGTTCTGAAAGACTTTAGAAACAGCAGTGAAATCACAAATGATAAAATCTTATTATTTATGGTCAGTGATAATTATGATGCAGATTCAATAATAAGGTGGAATTCAGAATTCAATAATCCTGAAATAATTAGTGAAATTAATAAGTGGGTATCATAATAATACTCTATATTTATAGCATCAAACAGGTGGATTAATTTTCCAAATGGTTGATTGTCTGCCAGACATAATAACTCTTAAAGAAATAATTATGAGGACTGAGATTTTACAGCTGAAAGATTTAGGCCGAATGCCTAATGAAAGCATTAATGATACAGAAAGTATTATTGATGTAATAAAATCGTATGATGAGTTATTAGAGCAAATACAACTTCCCATTTCGTATGATGAAGCTGAGGTATTAGTGCAAATTTTCCCGGAAAGTTCATTTTATGATTTACAGTGGAGTTTATTGAAACTGGTGGAATCTGTGATACTTATAGTTGATAATGATAAATACATACAGTTAATTAATACTTGTCCAAGCCGGGAATGGAAAGAACTTCTGAACAAACGTTTTCAAAATTATCTGAATTCTAAAGGAGCAGAAAAATGAAAATAAAACTCGTACCTCTATCGCTATGGAGTTTACAATTGAATTTATATGGATAGTTAATTATTAATGAATTGTCCAACTTCGTTTGGATTTATAATGGAAGGCAATATGGAAAAGAAAGAAGCTGAAAAAAGAATAGATGTATTGTTCAAAGAGAAATGCAAAGGATTAACAATACCTAACTATAAATTAAAGCTCAAAAAGCGACATATTGAGATCCTAAATAGTGACAATTCAGTCGAAGGGGATATATACTATGAGTTCTTCTCCCCAAGGTTTTGTGAATTGGGGGCTATAACGACATTAGATCTATATGGCTGCATTGACAGCGGTGTAATAGGAAAAGTATTAAATGACATAGCTTCTCATCCGATGGCTCTTTTAGATACCGGTCTCTATGAATTTCCACGTTCAACCAAATATATGGGGGGATCAAAATTTAGCTTTTACCAAACAGACAGCATTGAAGAGCGAATGGATTTTTTTATAGAACCTATTAAAAATGATATTATACCGAGATTTGATAATTTTCTAAACTGTAAGGAAGGCTTGATTCACGATATTTTTTCCAAGCCGAAATACTATCAATATCCATATGCAACAGCATTAGTTTCATTGTATATAAACAATAAAAATAACATAAATGATATTATAGAATTAAGGGAAAAGGCAAAGAAAGCAAAATTACAGGATATAAGAAATGCTACTGAAATAGAGGAAAAAGTATTTCAATATTTCAGTAAATTGTAATATAATGTACATATTTTTACGGCCACAAAAAGAAAATTGGCTGAACAAAGCGGCACGCTGCCCAATAATAGTAACAATTAAAATAGAAACGATATGAAAAGAGCCTTTGTTTATCAAGATGAAAAATCCCACAAGTTTTGGTGGATTGATTATAGCGGCTGTAGCTTTGCTGTAAATTATGGAAAGTACGGAAGCATCGGGAAGTATGAGGTTAAAGAGTTTGATTCGGAAGAAGAGTGTATCAAAGAAGCGGAGAAGCTGATTCGCTCGAAGGTGAGGAAAGGATACGTGGAGGATGAAAACTTTGACTTCATTAATCGGCTGTATGCCGGTGGCTGGGACGAGGAATATGGATTTCATCCTAAAACGTCACATCCCAGATTTGCCGAACATTTTGATGACGAACTCTATTATTCGGAAGGCGAAGAAGATGCTCCTTTCGGAAGTGATGAAGGACATGATACGTTGATTTGCATATTTGAAGCAATTAGGAAAGATCCCAATCTTGACTTTTCCGATTTTCCGAAGAAGCTGATAGAACAAGACTGGGATATGGAGTATATTCCCGTTGAAACTCTTGATGCTGAAGAGGTAAAGAAAATGGCTGCTGATAAGGAAATGGATATGATTCAAAGTGATATGGTTACTTGTGCTACCGCTTTTGCTCAAATAAAGATTACCGGTTCCATTTCATCTGAGTTAAAGGAACGTGGAATAAACGCCATTAAAAGATTGGGCTTGATTTATGGTATGCCTTGGAATGAAAATGAAATCCAGAGAAAGATGGTGGAAGATCTCCAATCATTCACTAATATTCTCTGAACCTGTGCTGCTAACGTGAGTCTGTACCGCCTTACTCGCAAGTTCCCACATATAAACGACCTTAAATAATTGGTAATGGTAAGAGAAACATTAAGATCTGATTTTGAAGCATTGAAAAATGACTTTGAAACGATAAGAAAAAACATAGAAAGTGATATAGTCAGAACTGAGTTGTATAAGGGTGAGTATTATGAACTTACCCCATATTCGTATCAGCGTAATGGTTTCAAACGAGGAAGACCTGTAAAGCATCCTGATTCTGTAAAAAGCACGAAGAATCTTTGCAGCTACGGATTTAATAGTCAAAATCAAATTGTCGAAGTTAAGATTGGCTGTACTGTTGAAAATCAGTTTTATCATACTTTCCTATATTACACAGATAATCTTGTGAAAAGTATTCTATTTGATAATGGTAAACGTCTGATGAACGTATGTCACTACTATTTCAATGAAGGAAAGCTGGCACGAATGCTGTTGTGCGGTATTTATGGTAGTCGGGAAGAGAATTATATCTATAAAGGAGATGTGTTGACGCATGTTGAAATCAAACAGTATGATATTGAGGGTAATAGCAGTAGCGATTTAGTCCACATATTTCAATATCTGGATGATGGAACTTTGGGTACTATAACAAAATCATTTCCTAATGGATATTCGGAAATTATCTGGAAATTAAAATAAGACTGTTAACAGGCAGATGAATCTCTTGAACAGGAGATTATTAGCAGGACATCAATTACTTGAAACAACAGTGAGAATAGTGGAATATAAAGGATGATAATCATTAAACGCTTATACAATAAATGGATATGTATTCTGAAGAATGGAAGCAAGTGGTAAATACCTTTGAAGAATATCGTAAATGTCTATCGGTATTTAGAAACTATACTAACAAGACAGAAGACCTTTCAAAAGCTTTGCACAGTAATAATATCATTGACTGTTATTATGCTCTGGAAGCTCTGAGGTTTATGCCTGATGATACCTGTATTCAACTCCTGGATGATTTATTCTATGTACTGATATACAGCAATGATTCCTTTTCATCTTATTCTAAGGATATAATTTTACGGGTTATTGATGATAAGTTGGTAAAAGATATTGCAGAGTTAGCCAATAAATATGCACATAATACAACAAGTGGTGAGGGTATAAAGGCAATCGCTCAACTATTATTTGAATGTAAGAGTAGAAATAGCTTGTATAAAGAGATCTATGTGCTGTTTTCAAGACAATATTTCCAAATCTTATTAGAAGAAGAGTTTTTTGACAGTGAAGATGATTATAAAGACCTGATAATTATATAAATTAGTGGCTGACAACTGGGTTAATTCCCCTGAAAAGGCAGGTATTGTAGTAAAAGATTATCGTTCAGAATAAACACCAGCTATTATGATAAGAGCAGAAATTACTTTTAGATATGCTGAAAGAGATATATTGAAGATTGGTAGAATAATATCTACCTTATTTTTCAAGTCTCCCAATAGGTTTAAGGGATTGGAAGAATATCTTAGGGATGAAGTCCCATTCATATTTACAGATAATTTTCTTGGCTGCTATTTGGGGATTATGCAAAATCCAGATGAAACAGATCTTTTCTGTCTGGAGATAGTTGATACGCTAAATAAAGGAAGTGATATTGACCTGACGGAAAGGCTTCAGTATTGTATAAAAGACTGTTCCCAGATTGAACTTGTCAAGAAAGAATAAAAAGAAGCGTTAATCCTTCAGAATAAGGCTGATGATACTAACAGAAATATTGTTGCTAACATTTGAATAAGGAAATGAAAACTATAGAAGAAATGAAACTTGAATTATTCGGTGATAACCTGGATAAGTTCGTGCAGAGCCTAATAGATTATGACATAAAGAGTAAAGATAAATATGGTAATAATCTACTGCATTATTATATAATGAATTGTGATGAAATAGTACATCCCGCTGATGTGATAATATCCGAATTCTTAAAAAACGGATTGGATATAAATGATAAAAGGAAAGACGGTCGTACAGCATTATATCTTTCTGTTCAGTATCAGTTGAAAGAAATCTTTGTGATACTGTTGGAACATGGTGCAGATCTGGACTTGCAGAATGTAAATGGGAATACTCCTTTATGGGAAGCTGTTGTACAATACAAAGGAGATGGCTTTTTTATTGAACATCTTCTGAAAAAAGGGGCTAACTCAGAAATGGTAAACAATTACGGAGTATCTCCTAAATCCTTGGCAAAAACTATCGCAAATAATGATGTAAGAAGGTTCTTCCTCGATTAGCTAATTGCATCCCAATATTGGTCGATAAGCGGTAAAATATTATTCACACAAAAAATGATAGCAAAATGTACAATATAGGTCCGATAAGAATAACTTTCGAGGAAGTAGATGATTGTAAGCATCAACTCCATTTTTTGTATGGTGGAAATTCTATGGCAGTGCATTTTGAAAAGAGTTTTAAAACTGACCTGAATTGTATTGCTTCAGAAACAATTGGTTCTGAGCATTGGTTGTGTGAGGAATCGGATTATTTCCGTTTTGATTATAATGGCAATTTACATTCAATTGTTTTACGCATTCCAAACTCAAATAAAACAATTAGTTACGGAGATATAGATACTTCAATGTTGAAATCTTTGAGGTTATGTGAAAATCCGATTTGTTGTGTTGTGGAACAAACCAAGATTAGGTATTTTGACTTCGCGTCCAGGACATTAGTGTGTACTAATGGTATAGTGGATATAACTAAAAGTGAAATAATATTGTTAACTGATGATTTCGGGTTGATATTTAATAATAGGGAATACATAGGATATGTTTTCAACAATCCATTGCAATACCTGATTGATTCTTGTGGTGAGATTGATGTGAGTATGCCTACAGAAGATGAATATCTAATTTTTGATAAGTGCATGAAAATAGTTTCGGATAACAATTTAGAACTGCACAATGACTCAATGGAAGAAATCTCAAAACAATTATCAAAAGAAATAATTCCAAAAATGGATATTCAAAAAAGCAAACGAATAAAGGTTATGAGAAAAGAAATAGAAGCATTAATAGATTTCTGGTTATAAATGATTCTTGTGTAAATGTAAAGTGTGAATAACATGTGGCTTGAGCTCTTCATAAATACTAGTTGGCTTCCAAACATAAATTAAGTTTTAAAGAGGCTACTAACAATCAAAATAAACTACCTTAACGGTCAGTTATTTACATACCAATTAGGTTAAAATCAGATGAATATGGCAAATAAAAGAATAAAATATCTTAATTTTTTACGGAACAATAATTTATTGGTTCTTGAAACTACTTCTAAGTGTATAGATGAAATTTCATGGATTGTATTGAGTTCATGTGAAAATGAGAATAACGATTATTCGTTCAAAATCAGGACAGAAAGTTTTAAGAAAGATGATATGGAAAATGGATATGATGTGATAGGAAGACATACGTTTTCAGGATATAAATACCTTAAAGATGTAGAATCCTTAGACCTGTATCTGGCTCAGAATAGTATCAGACTTGAGGATTTTATAGAGTCCTGGAATACTGATTACCCCTTGTAAAATGATTTAATCAATATCATTACTTTTAAATATCAGCACAAGTAGAATTAAAGTTATTTATAAATTTATGTACAAGATTGGTTATATAGGAAATTTTAAAACTGTGCCACAAGTTGTAGAACAGATAATAAACAATGATATTGGCAATTTAGAGAAAGAATATAATAAAGGTTGGGATATTGACCAGAGAATAGTATTGAGCGAATATATAGAAATCACTCCAATTGAGATTGCTATTCAATGTAACAGTGAACAGGCAATCAGGTGGCTTTTGGAAAAGGGAGCAAATGTGAGAGCTAAAGAGGAAGATTGGGCAACCCCAATTTCTGATGCAGCCCGTTTCTGTACAACTGAAATATGCGAGCTATTTATACAACATGGTGCCTTGGAAAATCTGACCAAAAGGCAATGTAAAAGAATTTACTCAGACATTTTCTATGGAAAGAATTTCAAGAACATTGATGTGTTTGAAAAGCACGGCATAACAGTAAAAGAATATGGTAGTGACTGCCTGAGACATGCAATCTATGAAGAGAACAAGGAGTTAGCCCAGATGTTTTTGGACTATGGCGCTGACATAAATTACCATGAATATGATATGGTGTTTACCCAACAGGAAACTCCTGTTATGGTAGCGGCACAACGCGATTCTATTGACCTGGTAAAATGGCTTGTGGAGAAAGGGGCTGATATAACCATTAAAAGTAAGTATGGAGAAAGGCCATATACAATTGCAGTTCTAAACAATAATCAAGAGATGATAGAATATATCAAACTTTTGGAGCCAGAGAATTTTCACAATGAAGAAGCCCTGAAAGAAATAATAAAAAAATACAAACTGCCTAAAGAAATGGTGGATTTCTTTAAGAAGGAGAATCTAAGAATCGAATTTTCCGGGAAAATTGATAGCAAGTACATAGAATTTTATAAATTAGTAGATGCTGTGGAAATGACATGGAAAAGGAAGAAATATCTTTCTTTAGTCAAGTATTCGGATAATTACTGGGTAGAGATTCTATGGTATTCAAAAGATAAAACCATTTATGCTTTTGATGGAGAGCATGAAGAGATTTTTAAGGTTGGTGATTGGAATTACTTCATCAATAATTGTGAGACGATAGTTGGAAAATTCATAAATGGAGAACTTAGTTGTAACTGATGGTAGCAAGCTGCCGGACATAGATTGCCTGAAAGAATTAATAATAAAATATGGAAGTGTTTGCAGAAATAATGGAATACATTCAGACTTTTGAAAAGTATGGATGTATGGAATATGAGAATGGAACGAGATTATTTGGTCATGCACCTTTTATCGCTCCAAAAGCTTATATCTTTCGAGTTTTTTCAGCGTTAAACGAGCAAGAATTAGTAGGATTAGAGGAAGAAATGTGTCGAAAGATTCCAGAGGCATATCGAACATTTTTAATGAGAAATGCTAACGGGCTGAATCTTTTTAATACTACTCTATGCCTTTATGGGCTAAGAAAATCTTATAGTAGGAGTCCTGATGCTACTCCTGAGCCATTTTCTTTGTTAGAACTTAATAGATTTGAAAGACCTAAAAATGCGAAAGAGTCCTTCTTCTTTATTGGAGGATATAACAATGATTTATCCAAACTATACATAAATACTGAAGATGGTACTGTCCATTTCTGCAAACGCTACGATGCGACATCTATATTTAACTGGAACTCTTTTGAAGAAATGATATTATCAGAAACAAGAAGGCTCCTGACTCTTCATAGTGATCGAGGAGAGATACTTGTTCCTCATGAAAAAACACTTCCCATATAAACGGAAAATTGACAGTTCTAATCAGTTACCATATAACATTAACAACAACGTAACTTAAAATACAATGGAAGTATGAAAGCGACTGAAATTATATTTGACGACAATTATGAAATGGTGGTGTTTTCGGAATACCTAAATAAAAGAATCAGGCTTTGTATCTCAGATGAACTGGAAGCGTCGGAAGAAGAATTGACTGATGAATATAAAGAAAAGATTGCCTGCTTTGTAAACAGTATGCCGCAGTGGTATAGTACGGCTTGCGATTCAATTGTTTCATGGGTTAAAGACACTTATAAGATTGATGCACACTTACAAGAAATAGAATTGAACTGCATATTTGTCTTATTTGAACAAGATGCAGAAGAGTTGTTTGGACTTGGATTCAGGGCCGAGTTTGATGTTGAGCATGGTTGTGGAATTAAGATTAAGGGCAATGACGGTAAATTTGATGTTATTGAGGTGGGACCTTTTGATGTTGCTTTCTGCTGACAGTTAATTTGACACTAACGAGAACTGCTACACCAAGTACCTTGTGATGAAACATGATTTGCCGGGTTTGACCGGAAGGGCATGGGAATCAATTCCACGTTTGACGACTTAAATATATTGTGTCCGGGAAAAATAAATGGGCTGATGAATCTCTCATAAGGTTACATTATTAGGATAAAATGAAGAAAAGAAGAGGGCTGAAAAGATATTACAGGAATTTGCGCCAATACAATACATTGGGTATTTGGTGCAATGAATTGTCGGATAAGAAAAGTGGGTGTTATTTTTCTCACTTACACTTCGACCGTTATGGTTATGGGAATGTTTGCTGGAAAGAGCATAAAGAACATTTAGATATATTGTTCAAGCACTTTTCAATGTTTGAGCAAAATATTATAAATATGGATCGTCCTTTCCAATTGTTTGCCATACTTGTTTTGGAAGACAGCAGGTATGATGCTCTTTTTCTCCATACCCCCAATTCCCATATTCCTGAAGAATACCCTTATAGAATTCCAGCCGGTTATGAAAAGGAATATCCATTACGATATCCTTCGTTAAGCATCTATCTGGAGAAGTTGGCCAATCAAGGATACATAACATTCAGCTCTGAAGAGAAAAGAACCTGTATCGTATATAAGGAAAACGTGGGTGATTCCCTATACGAAAGAAATGATAACGAGCGTCTAATATGACCTGACAAAGGTGATTGGATGCCTAACATGATATGCCATGTCTGGAAAAGATAAAATATTAAACTCATTTCCTCTGTCTCTAACAAATGATGTTGGGAGAGTAATAGATATGCTAAAAGTGAAGGATGATGATGTAAGTAACCGACATTATAATGTCACTCTTGCCGGAACAATCATGCATATTCCTGAAAGAATATATATGAGTGATCTGAAACCACATAGAGATATGACAAATGTGGATAGTATTATTATCGACTGTATATTTACCAGACATTACGACGGTTTTGTCAGGCAACAACATCTGCAAAGTCTTTTGAACTGTACGGAGTATTGGGTAATTCCATTTTTCTTCAGGCTTTTGGGAGAGTATGTAGAGGAAATTCTATACGATGTAAAGGTACATATCGATAGTAATATTGATAATTATGTTCGGTTTATCGAAGAGAATAGAAATTTCTTTGACAAGACTAAAAATCAAATGATCAGTTATTGGGATTGTTATTATAGGGCTAAATGCCCTAAAAGGGAATCCTATATTGGTTTTATTATATTCGGTTATTTGGAAATGGCATATAAGAAGCGGCTTAATCACATTGAAAAGTTCGGTTAGCCGACAACATTATCAGCTTAAAAAAGAAGTAAACATGTACTATGTGTGGAGTATAACGAAGAAGTATCCGAATTCATATTGGCTTAAATATAATCGGAAGAATAACCCAAACGGTATAATGTTTTTGGGTAATATGTCTGTCAACCTACCCAACGAAAGTCATGTCATTTTTGTATTGGATGAGAAGGTGAGCTTAAATTCATTTTTAAGGTATGACTACGTTATGAGTGACTTAGTTTCATTAGTGAGTAAAAGATTAGCCTCATTAATCATTAATAGCAAGAATGATGATGTGCAGTTAATTGCGGCCGATGTGTATTATCGCGGTGGAATCATTGGAGAATATTATATTCCTATCTTCTTAAATATCATTGATTGTATTGATAAGAATAAATCGATTTTCAATCAAACGATTGGAGATTATACTTTGATTTCATTTAATCCCGACAGTTTAGGTGATAAAATGATTGTCAAAGCCAAAGGTCTTGAATTATGGTGGCCCATTGTCCGGGAAGACTTTGTGAAAATATGCCATGACAACAGAATTAAGGGAATTGATTTTCATAAAGAACCCTATATAAATCCGTTGTACACAACATAGCGGGTCTATAATATTGAGAAAAAATCTTTGTTAAGTCTTATGGCTGACATATATTGACAAATACTTTAAATCTGGGAATTATGAGTAAAAAATTTAATGAGGAAGTAGAAGACATGATGTTCGAGTTGTTCGACGAAGATGATTTTGCAAAGGTCATATCATTTGTGGATTGTTATGGGTGTGATTCCATTGATAGAGACGGAAGAAATCTATTGATGAATTTCATCATCGAAGGAAAGAAGAAGTTCGCCATTGAACTGATAAAGAAATATGGAGGGAATGACTTGAACCTGGATTTACAAGATGCTTCCGGATGGACGGCTTTGCATTTCGCTGCGCAAGAGAATATCCCGGAAATAATCGAGATTCTTGCAAAGTCGAAAGCAAACTTAAATATCCAGGAAGAAAATGGCCGTACACCGTTATTTATCGCCATTCTTGATAGAAATGACAAATCTGCTATTGCATTATTGGAAAATGGTGCCGATATAACAGTGAACAATAATTATGGTGTTTCTCCGATGTCACTTGTGACGAAAAAAGTAAAGAAATGGATAAACGAGAATCTGATAAAAGTACAGCAGAATGAGTGAAACCGTATTAAGACATTATCAATAAATAGAAATCTATGAGCATTGGAATAATAAATAAATTGGATACACCTTGGGCGTTTACAACCGATTTACAGTATGATAAATGGCATATCAAATACTCAAAACTGACTGAAATATGTCAGGGCGGACCTTTAGTAGGTAATCTTATCATAAACGGACAGAATGTATTTTCTGATAAATCCTTTGGAGGGCCACTATTGTATTTTGATAATATTGTGATTGTTCCGATGTTTACTCATAAGATCTTTGTTTCAGGATTTAAACTGTCTATAATAGAGCTTGGGACTATGAGATTGAGATTAGAAAAAGGCTTTTATGACTTGATATATCTTGATCGTATTGAAGAAAATCGAGTATTGTTCTATCAAGACATGAATAGAAACAAACTCCATACAAAGAGTATTGATAGCATACGGCTTAATTTCCCTGAGAATTAGCGATAAAACATAAATGATTAAATAAATGGTAAAATGACAAAATACTTTGATGATAAACAATTATATCCACTGCTGTTACAGAATGACTTTTCAAAGGTTCTGTCTTTCCTTGAAAAGTATGGTTATGATAGTGTGGATAGGAATGGCAGGAATTTTTTAATGAATTGTATAGCTGAAAGGAAAAATGATTTTGCATATAAACTCATTGAATTGGGAGCAAATCTAAATCATCAGGACAAGAGTGGGGCTTCACCATTATTTTCAGCTCTTTGGTCTAAGAATTTGGACATGATAGATTTTCTGCTGGATAGTCCGAGCGTTGATAAGAATATTAAGGATAATCAAGGGAAAAATGCTCTCAGGATAGCACTACAATATCATCCGGAGGATTGTGAACTGATGATACGACTGTTACGCGCCGGTGTAGATCCTCTTGCTTGTGATAATAATGGTTTGTCATTCTATGCTCTGCTTCAAAAATACGATTCTGGTAATATTACCAAAGGAGGACGAAAGCTGAATGTTAAGCCTGTGATTGTTGAAATAGAGAATTGCGGATTAACACACAGTTCTACCAATACTGATAAGTAATGAGTATAAGTCTGTATTATTGGTGATTCAAATGGGAAAAGGCATGAATTTACTATCTGAAAATGAGTATTCGTTCTCAAACACATACTTTTGGAACGTTATACTACATCATCATATAAACGCATTTGATCGGGAGAAAGACGAGAACTTTGACTGGATGTGGGATGAAATATATTCACCAAAATCAATAGACAAGACGGCATACACGGAATATTGCAGAAAGTTGTATCAATGGGATTTAGAAACACCAGGCAGTGAAGGCGAGATTGAAGATCCGAAGACTCTGATTCTGCCTGTCGGCAGTGATATTTCATTGACAATGGAATTTCATCCTTGTGGCACATACTATTTCTTGAATGATATCATGATTGGTGAGGTAAGCGGTTGCTTCCATTTGAAATATCTTACATATCCGGAACTGATGCGAATTGCTGAGCTTGAGTATGGGGATGTGTTGTTTCATCTTCTGTTGCCTGTGTCATCAATCCGTGAACAGGAGAAAGAGAAGGCACTCGGTGAGATAGTTCGAAGACTGCAACAAGTCCCGCTGTTTCGTGAGCATTCAGAGTACATAGGCAAATGTGTCTTGTATGGATTGCTTGTACCGGATTCTGATATATTGGATATTGCTGAAATTGGAACTATCTGTATAAGTAATCACTCATTTAGAAATGCTTTGAGATACGATGAAGATAAAGAGCAAATCAAAGAGTTGAACCTCCTTTTGTCGAAAATATAATTAGCAATCATCTGAATAACCTGGCTCCAGCAGGCAATTGACATTATAGTATTACTTGAAAAAAGTGATATTCAATGACCTAAATAATACAAATCCGTTATATGGAGTTGATTAAGAATGGGTTGCTGTAAAAATCTATATGATTGTCTGAATGAGTAGTCAAAGAGCAGACGATGATATTTATAAAAACAGTAATGAAAGATGCTTTTCCAATAATTTTCTGTAAATTAGGCAACATATATTCGTATTCGGATCAAAATAGGGCGTTTGAGTTTAAATTGGTTGATAAATGGTGACCTTCAAGTATCCTTTTTGATGAATGTTGAAGAATATTATAAGTGTTAAGTGGTTCAACATCAATAAGGACAGTAAACCACGAGTATTACTAACCAATTAAATATTAATATATGAAATATGAGGTTTATGACAAAGCAAAATGGCATTACGAAGCAGAAAGTATGCCAAAAGAACTTCCAGAGATAGTAGGCGCTACTCACATAGCTTTCTTTGTAAGGTGGTGCATTGAAAATAATCTGATGTCACGAGAATTCAAAGAAGAATTTGCTAATGAACTTGAACAAATCAAGAACAAAGAATTGGATTGTAGAGATTTCTTTTTTGATTGTATGGATGGAGTCTTTACATCTGATGAACTCAATACCAAAGGTAAAAAATTTGCAGCAGCTTATTATCATTCTGAAAAAACAGTATTTGCAAAGAAATATAGCTACTATCTAATTGACTATGAAAATTGGACGAAAATAAAATCTGGTAGCCAATATAATCCTGACACTTCATACTTTTATATTGAGAATTCGGAAGACAACTATAAGGAGATAAAAGAAATATGCGATAAACGGTATTCTGAATTTCTAGAGGGTTGATAAGACCTTTTCAGCTCAATACGGGTAAAGACAAACTGGTACAACTTAAGGGCGGTTATCTGCTAAAAATTATCCACTATATGAACTTGAAGAAGCTGAACAAATATTATACTTTTCGTTTGTCATCGTATATGGATGCCGATGAATTGGGAAATGACACTTCGCTGCTTGTATGCAGATGTAGTGTATTTCCTAAGTTCCTTGTGTCGTATGAGGAACTGATAGAGAAAGTGGTATGTTTCCAACGGCAACTCTGAAACAATTACAGAGGTCTCAGAAATCACTACGGAACTGGTTGTAAACCTGACGGAGAAATGTGCAGTCAATTTGTTTGTACCTGAATTAAATGTTATAATGATAGGGCACGATGATTATGGGTTTATCTTAGTGACAGACATTAAGAATAAATGTATGAGCTATATTTCAAAGAAACTGGAACAATACGTTCTGTATCTTGTGAAACCAGAATCAAAAACATAGATAACAAGCAGTTAGACCTACTGGTAAAGGTCGGATAGTCGTCAAGCATTATTGATGAGATAATAATATAGACATGAAACAGATATTAGTTGATTATCTTAATATATGGCAAAATTTCCGAAAGGACTTTCTTTCCAAGTCAGAACGGGAACAACGGCGTACTCTATTGATAGAGTGGGCTAAAAAGCAATATATAGACGCTATTCTGACTATATCAGAGTTGTATGAGTTTTGGAATAACAATAAAGAAGTCTGCTATAACCATTCTTTTATTGAGAAAGTCATAGTACCGGCAGTTCATGATGATATTGAGAAAGGAGAAATCGAAGGTTTGAAATTTCTATTCTATTGTGAGCAAATTCGGAAGAATGATAAAAATGAGCATAGACCGGATGATGTTCCTGTAAATGTATTCTGTGGAAAGTATGGATACTGTCAATCTGAACTGGTTGATATGATTTATAATAAGGAACCGGATAATGAGGAGATCTTACAATTGAAGTATTATTATGACAGGCTATTTCTTTCCTATTCGATACATGAAATTCCTTTGGGTGTTTTCAAAGACTATTTGAATGATGTGGCTCTCTCTGACATACCAGAAATGTTGGTAAAGGTTGATGTATTCCAAACTATTTCCAATAAACTGGGTATGATTGTAAAGGATAAGACTCTTATAGAAGATTGTCGGAAATATTATACCGCCTATAAAAATTATTTGCAACTGAAAAATCAATATGATGATTTTGAGGATTATATGAACAGGAATAATATTTCATAAAGTGTTGATTTAAAGGAGAAAGATATACATTAATTAAAAAATGTCGGTGACAAGTAGTTTACCCTTCTGTGAAATGGGCAGTTAGTCATCAAGAATTAGCGTTTAATATAATGAATGAACAATTGAAAGATAAAGTTGTCGTCACTGAATTAGCCGGGAATAATATACTGATAGCTAATGATAATGACAATTTCAAAAGTATGCTATTCAGCTTTGGATTTGAGAAAGTAGGACGATACTATTCTATTTCTATATCTACGAGGGATGTGGATAAACGTGCATATCTAATCCAAAAGTTAATAGAAATAGGAGCATTATTTTCTGCCGGCAAGGATTGGTCACCTTCTGAAATCGTTGGTTACTATCGCGAAAAAGGTCTTATAGAAGGTCACTATTTTGAGATATCATGGAGGAACAAGCAAGATTTTAATATCACCACCAGATAGTTCATTCATGGAATAAACACTAAAATGTTCCTTAATTCTCCTGTGGATTGGTTACTCGCCAAGTATAACTAATAAAAATAATATACAATGGATGATATTTCACTTTACAAAAAGGATGGTTTTACTTTCTCTGTCAATAGCTTTTCCAGGGAAGTTGAGGATACACCTTATCAGACACTTGTATTAGACCGGAAAAGTATATTCAAGAAAGGTATAAACTATGCTTTAAAAAATAAAATTGATAATTTAGAGGTCGTATTAGATTTGACAGAAGAAGATCTTGCTCTATTGAAACATATTCCACTGAAGGAGTTGACCTTGCGTGGCAATGAAAATAATATAGATATTTCAATCATCAATGAATTCAAGACACTGGAATATTTTTGCTGTTATTCTGTTGTGCATGGAGAAATAGACCTGTTGAACTTGCAAAAATTAAAAGGATTGCGTTATGATGCCAAGTGTCTTGATATTATCAATCTTGATAGTTCCATTGGTTTGAAAGAACTTGGAATACATAACTATAAGAGAAAAGAATTGATGTCTTTAGGCAATAGTAATATTGAGGAATTCTTTATTCATCAATCTACCATTACAAATCTGGATGCCCTGGCAAATTGTAAATTTCTGAAGAAAGTAACTGTTGAATACAATCGTTTCTTAAACTCCATTGATGGTATAAAGGCTTCTGCAAACAGTTTGGAATGTCTTGAACTAAGGAACTGTAAGCATTTCTCCAACTACGGAATACTACGGCTGCTTGGAAATTTGAAGGATTTGTATTTATGCAATTGTGGGAGTATGGAAAATACCTCATTCTTTACTGAATTAAAGAACCTTGAATATGGTTATATTGACATTAATATTCTGGATGGTAATGTAGATTTATTAATGCAAATGCCAATTATATTTAAGAATTATCGTCATTTCAATAGAAAAAACAATCTGAGGATCAAATCTATAATAAATGACGGTAATTATCTGGTGAGGGACAAACAAATTTTGCATTAAAACGATGGTTAAAGAATACCAGAGAGAAGATGCATTGGAGAGAAATATAATGGAATACAGTAGAGGCATTATCAAGAAATACTAATAACGATAGGAGATTGAACTATGAATTTACCAAAACGAGATGGCATTGATGGCAGGTATTATAATCTAAATAAACCTGATATAGACCCCGAAGTCTTGGAACATGCAAAACAATGTATTCAAGACGTGTTGCATGGAACCGCAAGGGAGAATCATTCCCGTTATCCAACGGTAGTTCGCAACCAAAGTGGGACACCGTTCTGTGCAACTGGGTTACTGGAAATGTTTTTGAGACAACTGACTTTGAGAGATTTTCCTTATGAAGAAGCGGTAGCTTTTTGTGATGCTTTGCGGCGGCTTGTGGGTTGGAATGAGATATCCTACAAACTGATGAAATACATTGAGAAACAGGTGCAGGGACGCTATTTCATTGTAGGAGAGAAAGAAGGATTCTTTGAACCATTTCCGAAATGTACCATAATGCCTGAACTTCGTCCGGAAGATGTTGACGACGGTCTTCTCCGATTTACCTGTTATGTGGCAGTCTGCCATACTGTATATGGTGCCAGCTATGACTCTCTTACGACTGAGCATTTTCTTGGACTGGTTTCCATGTTGCGTCCTGATATGGTGAAAGAGTTGAAAACAAGAGGTACTGGGAAACTACCTCAGAACATTCAAAAAAGAAAGTCAAAGCATCTGACTGTCTCGGCTAATGACGCTTTTGCTACAATTCGCATTACGGCCAATGACAATACAGAAAGCAGCTATGAGGAGGTATTACACTATTTGTGCGAGTTGTTGGAACTGCCGGATTTTCCTCGCAGCTATTCTATAGAGTTCCGTGGACCTGAAAAAATATATCTGCCAATTTCCGGATTGCCCAAGAAGGGGGTCAACCAATTGTTTGCCTGTGCAGTGCGGTATCCTCGACTTCATGTCCTGATTGAACAGTATGCTCGGTTGGCAATGCGGGAGAACGAATGGTATAATAACCTCTCCGATGAATCATGTGCTATGCCAGGAACCTTTGCTGTGTTTGCCTTAGGGCTTGAAGGACCAAAGTGGTGGCAGTTGGTGTGTAGTTATCTGGATCTTTGTGATAATGAACACTCATCACTTCAAGAAAAGTTTATTCAATCTTTGTTCAAGCAGTATGGCTTCACATCCGAGACCTTACCTGTGTTGGTTCATGGTATTCAGTCAATGCAGAATATGAAGCCTGTAAAGGAGTATAGAAGCATGATTGCCAATGAGGTGAGTCTGGATGCTTTGCTCGAAATTAAAGAGCATCTTGAGTCTTACATGTCTGAAGAATCAGGAAGAGACCGAAAAGCGAAAGCTTATTTGTGGAGAGTAATAATCCAGACCATTTGGGGAAAGGATTCTGAGAATGGAGGTAGTAAGGTGATAAATTCGGCTCCGGCTACGCTAAGAGAACGATATCAGAGGGTTTTTGGTTATAATAAGTGTTGATTATGTTTGTATTGAATATAATTAACCTCACAAATATTATATTGTATGTTAATAGAGAATCTAAATCAATACACTGAAGAACAGATTATCTGTTTAAAGAATGAGGATAACCAATTGAGACTGTTGATTAAAGAATGTCCCGATGGGAACAAACTATAGCTCTTAACAGATGCAGTTGTCAATGAAAGGACTGATGTATCATTGGTAATCGCCTCTGATAATAATAATCTGATTGCTTTCCCTGGTTTTGAATGTATGAGTGACAATGTATCTGATGTGTCATTGTTCAATAGGAAAGAAGTGCTAAGCAGTATAGATGGTATTTCTATTGCCAATATGAAGCGGCTACAAAGGTTTCCTTTATATCACGAAAATCTAACAACTTTATTATTGCAATTGCCTTTTGAAGTACTGGATAATATAACCCCGGCAAATCTACCTAACCTCAAAAGAATATATGTAAATTTGGGCAGTGATAAAAAGAACGAGATGTTATTAAGTAGATTCAAGGGCTTTTGTAAAGTTGGAGTATGGTAAAGAATCAGGTTGATTGCCGCCAAGAGAAATTATTTAGGCGGTTTCCCGCTTAATAATTTGTTGCTACAGAATTATACATTCTAATGAACCATTGCACTAAATATGGAATTAAACAGTAAATTATGTCAAGTATGCAGGAAGAATCCCGTCATCGTTCCCAAGGGGGTTTGCTCAACTTGTTATAACAAGTTGAAAGGGATGATTATACATGATTACCAATGGCATAGAAGTAATGATTGTTTTGATGATATTCCGGAGAATGAAATAGAGAAGCATATCCTGTATGCAATGGGAAAAGAGCAAGAAGATTGGGAACATTTGTATAATAACAGGGTAGATGCAATAGATGTCTATATTGCAGTTTTGGATAATGTTTCTGCAGAAATATTAACCAATAATCCGATGGATATTTGTAGATACTGGCATCAACGCCAAGTATCCTTTGTTAGGGATGTACTCTTGCTGGTTGACAAAAGTTTCTTCCATTATGCGACAACTATTCAAGTTGAGGAGTTTGTCAATGCAGCTACAGAATTCTGGAAACATAATTCTTCAGTTCAAAAAGCAATGGATATCCTCAATTCGATTCGTCTTTCACATTCTTCTCACTCTATAATGGATAAGACTTTTGGCTTTGAACCATTAGAGCATGAAGAGTATATATTTTATTTGATGATAAAAGAAGAGTTTGATTGGGAATGGTGTTCTTGGTTTGAAGTCATTTACAAGAAAATATATAAATCACTAGATGATTCGTCGTGGATTGAACTTTTCAGGAAACATTTCACTAACGAAATTAATGAGTGGATAGAGGAAAATTGACAGTCTGAAATGTGGTTGTGTTCCCCTTGAAAGGTCGGTTTGCCATGATATTAATAGCTTGAAGTAATTGAATATATGATTTATGTAGATGCTTTCATAGACAGAATAGATAAGATGACACGTACAGGACAGATTCATGCTGTAATCAACATCAATACAGAACTTGAGTCTATAAGTATGCCGTCAGTCAACCATGTACCACAAGGTATAATTGACCTTTATTGCAAGGTGAGGTCTTTGGAGATCTTGAATCCTTACCACTTTGAGTTGTTGCCCATAGAACAGTTCAGATTGATGAATGACAGGTATTTGCATTTTGCAACTATCAATCATACAGAAAAGTTAGGCTTTGATATAGTACAGAAAAATGTAGCCGGAGAGTGGGACATTGTAAATATCGATAATGGTTTTCTTATCACTTATACTCTTGGTAGTTTTCTGACAACTAAAATCTGGCGATGGATTTACTGGGGTAAAGAAATCTGGCGAGAAGAATAATAATGATTTATAACTATAAGACTGTCTCTTATACACATCTGACGCTGCCGACG
>ENA-OZHH01000506-OZHH01000506.1-human-gut-metagenome-genome-assembly--contig:-NODE-506-length-22451-cov-6.113994_pt1 | contig 22451 bp, 23 predicted proteins | sample MGYA00244045_ERZ653684 | MGnify/ENA primary metagenome ERZ653684 (study PRJEB26926, sample SAMN06165264) | human gut metagenome | biome: ENVO:00009003; feature: ENVO:2100002; material: ENVO:00002003... | reverse complement strand
GATCTACACTCGACTAGTCGTCGGCAGCGTCAGATGTGTATAAGAGACAGCCGTACACTGGTCCAGGGCGGTGCGGATCATATCGGCAGTCCAGATGTCCCGCTTTTTGTATTCCACTTTGGGCAGCACCACATTGTCAAAGGGGTTCTTGGCAACCAGCTCCCAACGAACCGCCTGCTTGAAGGCACAGCGGAGAAGTTTGATGATCTTCTCGATGGTGGCGTTGGTGACAAACTCCGTTTTGGCGTGGTGTGTCCTGGTGTTCACCGCAGGGGTTTTCTGCAAGGTCTGGATGTATTTATCCACTACCCGCGTGGTGATGTCCTGCACCTTCATATCCCCAATGATGGGGTTGATGTAGTTGGCAATCAGCGAGTTTTGGCTGTCGTACATGGACACGCCCCACCGCTTTTCGCCGTAGAGGGAAACAAAGTCGGACAGGAACTCCGCAATATTCTGATTGGTGGGCGGAAGAAAGGAGTTGGAGCTTTTCTGGCTCTCGATCTCCGCCTTGCGCTTCAATGCCTCCTGGTAGGAAGTGCGGGTTTCCCATTTCTGCTTGGTTTCGCCGTTCTCGTCCACATAGGTATAAACAATAGAATAGTTTTTCTTTCTCTTGATGATGGATGCCATAACGAGCCTTCCTTTCTGATGTCACAGATCAAGCGACTCCAGCCACTTGTCAAACGACCGCTTGGGAATTCGTATGGCGTTACCAATTCGTACACTTTTGAAAAGGCCCTCCTGCACAAGGCGGTATGCTTGTGTCCGGCTGACGCCTAATATCCGGGCAATCTCATTGACCGTATAAGTTCGGCACTCCAAAGGCCTTCTCTCCGTACCGTTCTGAATTTCTGACACAGCAGCCTCCTTTCCAGTCAGAAACGGCACGCAAAAGGGTGTTCATTCACAACTTCCACCCTCATTGTACCGCGCCGTTTCGGGTTTGTCTGCTGCTAATGGAAAGTTTACGAATTATCCGTAAACAGAAAAGCAGAAGATTTATCTGAAAATAAAAGAGGCAAAAAACGGATGGCTGCTGGCCGCAGCTCCACGGGAATCTCACCCCGGCCCATACTGATGGGTGCGCCGCGCAATGCTTTGAGGGCGTTCAACGCGGGAGTCTCATTGTCCTGTCTGTGCATCCTCGCCCACAGGCTGCCACGCCTGTTTCGCGGCCTGGTTTTATCGCTCACCTGTTTAGTAGGGGTCCCGTCCTGCGGACTTGCAACAGGGTCGTGGCGCACCGGCCGACCGGCTCCACACAGACAGATCGTATCCGTCTACCTTATGCCGCCCGAAGGCTTTCTTTGTCAAGGTGGGGGCAGTCCCCGGCATCGGCAAAGGAGGAAAGGGTAAGTCGATTGCCTTCTGCCAGGGCTGAAAGGATCAGGCGCGCATCACGGCCCGGATCAGTCGAATTTCCAGGCAGCGTTTCATGTGGGTATCCACGCACACATGAGGGGTTCCGTCCTTGTCATAGAGGGTACGGGTACACAGGCGGCTCATATAGTCGTCGTAGTACCGTAGCACTTGCTCCATGGCCTCGCTGTCACCACTGGAGGCCGCGTGGATCACCCAAACGGGCGGCAGGTCCTTTCCCTTGTGGATGGGCTCTGTCATCTTCCTCAGCCTCCTTTCGGCATCAGCGCTGACAATGCTTCGCGCAGCTCCTGCAGCGCCTTTGTTCGGTGCCGCTGAACGGCGCTCCGGGACATCCCAACGAGATTGCCAATCTCACCGTCTGCCAGGTCCAGGGTGCAGTGCAAAATCAAAATGCTCTGCTCCATCTGCGGCAAAGTGGCAAAAGCCTCGGCCATAAGCTCGTTGTCGATATGTAGATCGTAGCCATGCGACGAGAACACAATGCTGTCGCTTGGGTAACGATCCATGACGCAGAGCTTGTCCAGCTCCGCCTGGGACAAGTCGCTAAAGAAGGCTTCACGCTCTCTCTGGCGTTTCATGTTCCGCAGGTAGGCTCTGGTCTCGTTTCGCAACACCTTCTTGCAAAAAGCATCGAACCGGCATTGCTCGCCATAGTCGCGGGGGTTAGATTCCATCAGTTTCACCCCCTTTCCATGGGGGGATCAGGTGGTTTTCTCCCTTTCCGCTACTACCAATCCTGCGGGAGCGTGTTCTGCCCGCCAAACGCCTCCTTCTTGAAAAAAATTTGAGAAAAGCAACGGCCAGCCATCCCGACCGCAGGAAACGACAAAAAGCGCCCGGCAGGTCACAGACCCACCGGGCGCAATAGCAAGCAATATGAAGTTTATTTACATGGTATAGTTCGTACTCGTGGCCGAACCTCTCCGCCGACTGGAACGGGCTTTTTTTGAGTGGCTAGCCCTTGTCAGATCAGGCGGGGATAGTATCCGGCGCAGCATGGCGGCATCCTCCTTCTATGCCGCCGTGAGCTACAAAGGCAAAGGGAAACGGCGGCCTTGATTTCTCAAAGCCGCCGTTTAATAGTTTGGGCGTGTCAATAGGTCTGCTGTACGACGGCTTTTTTCTTTTGCCGTCGCTCGGCAGATACTTCTTATTTAATACTTTTCTTAAACAATAACCATGTGCTGATGAAGTAGCAAATCAATAGCAAAGCAAGAATGCTTACCGTCATACCGATTTGTGTCATCAATGCGCCGAAGCCAATATAGGCAGAGATTTCTGCGGAGATCGTTTGAATAAAATAAATTATGACCATTGTGGACACGATGATGGCGACAACGATTGGCAGTCCAAACCAGATGCCTAATTGTTTCAATACCAGTTTACCTATGTGAGTATCCTCCACACCCAATTTGCGAAGTACCGAGAAGCGATATTTATATTGGCTTGCATCCAAAAGTTGCTGCAAAGATAACACCGTAAGACAAATTACCATCAGCACAACAGCTGCATAGAGCATAGACGCCTGTAAAACAAAATTACTTGCTTTTGTGGTATTGACTTGTAGGGTACTCAAGCGAATGGCATAACTGACGCCGGTATCGGTTATTTCTGGATACTCGGCTGAAAAAGCCTGTTCTAAGGTACGGGCATTTTCATAGGGAACGCTTTCCGTCGTCATGATATAACGGTTCCGAATCACCGGGAGTAAGTTTTCGCAGATACTATCTGGAAATACATAGAGTACATCCGTATAAGAGTTATAGGCCGTTTCTCCAATTGCTTCCTTGTAAAAAGAATGTTCAGAAAGTGTAAGTTCCCCTGCGTCTGTCAGAATGCTGCTATGCTCTTTCAAAAAGCTATCCCGTTCTTCGTTCGTTGCAATAGATTGCCACTGTGTTGTGAACTCGTCCTCTGATAAAGTGATCGGCTCATATCCCAGCATTTTGCGAATGGTGTTGTAATCACTTAAAGAAATTGCCACAACAGGAAAGTCGTATTTCATCCGGTTATGAAAATCGTCCTTGCTCGGCAGATAAAGAGAAAAGGTGCAATCATAGTCAGTTTCAATCCCATGTTCTGATAGAAAATCCGTTACAAGTTCGTAATTGTCATCGGGCAGGTTTTCTTCGTCGTATACATCGTTATAACGAGAGGAAATCTGCACATCGTACATAGAACGTATATCAAGATAGCCGGAAGCCCATCCCACCAGAATGGGGGCTGCAATAAACATAAAAATTGCAAGCACTAAGGTTACACAGATCAGCGTCATAGTCTTGCTGGTAGTATTCAGTTTGGATGTAATCTGCCCAAAAAAGAACAGATTTTCGCCCTTGTACCTGTGTTCCGGGGCCTTTGCTTTCCATGCAACAATAAAGCTGCTGCTAAGATAAATGACACAACAAATGAAGAAAAGAAGATCAATCAGGAGAAATAACAAGTATTGATTGATTGCCCCGGCCCCCAAAGCCAGATAGTATCGACTGGTCAAAGCCGGCACACTGGCGGCCATAACCGTGTTCAGAACTGTGCATACCAGCAGTCCCGGAAGTAGGGTAGAAACGCCGGTTTTTCTCTTTCTAATCAGCCAGAATCCAGACCAAAGTAATGTAATGGCCGGAAATAGAATGTTTCCCCAGAACACGAGTTTGGCAGGGATAGCAAAACGGCCATCATAGTAGAATACTATTTTTTGCACGCCAGTGAGAAGCATCCACACTGTGAATCCTTCAAACAGCAGAACCACAGCAGCAATCCAGCGGCTCTTTTTTAGTTCAGGATCATTTTCTTTCTCCGCTGCCAACATATCAATGATTTTGGTTTTCCGAATGGTGCGAGTGTTGAATATCCCAACAATCAAGAAGCTGAAAATAAAGAAGCCGATTGTCAGCAAGACTGTATCCGGAAATAGTGTCCACGACAATTCATAGCTTTTTCCATAGGTAGTCAACAGCATGGCCGTGATAAACTGGGAGCAGAACACACCGAGAAAAATTCCAATGGCAATCGAGAGGATCCCCATCATAAAAGTTTCTGCAAAGAAAAGTCTGCCGACGGTCTTTTGTTCCATTCCCATAATGGACTGGATCGCAAACTCCTTTTGTTTACGCCGCAGCATATAGTGATTGACAAAACGAATCAAGAAAAGTAAGAACAGAGTAATGACGCAGATCGCGGCCTTCATGCCATCGCTCAAAATTGTGAAATTGTACTCGCTCCCAATATCAGGTTGATAGTATCGGCTGGAAATAGACAGAAAGGAATAAAACAAGGTGACACAGATCGTCATGGTCACGATATAAATCAAATAGTCTTTGACAGAGCGCTTTGCATTGCGGAAAACAAGTTTAGCATACATGACTTTGTCCTCCTCCAATCATGGTAAGGACATTGAGGATTTTCTCAAAGAAGGCACTCCTGCTGTCGTTGCCTTTGCGCAGTTCGGTAAAAATGGCTCCGTCTTGCAGAAAAAGAATTCTGCTGGCGTAACTGGCGGTAAAGGCATCATGCGTCACCATAAGAATCGTCGCACTAAGTTGTTCGTTGATGCTCTGGATCGTAGACAGAAGCATTTGCGCCGAATGACTATCCAACGCACCGGTTGGTTCATCTGCCAAAAGCAGTTTGGGATTGTTGATAATTGCCCTGGCACACGCACAACGCTGCTTCTGGCCGCCGGAAACCTGATAGGGATACTTGTTTAAAATATCCGTGATATTGAGCTTTTGGGCAATGTCTTGGATACGCGGCTCCACATCTCTGGCGGGCGTTTTATTGATGGAAAGAGCCAATGCAATGTTTTCAGAAATCGTCAGGGTATCCAGCAGATTAAAGTCTTGAAACACAAAGCCAAGATTCTCCCTGCGAAACCGGGCAATGGCCTTGGGCTTTATCTCCGTAACATCCGTTCCTCCCAAATAGATGTGTCCTGCGCTCACGGTGTCAATCGTGGAAATACAGTTGAGCAAAGTCGTCTTTCCAGAGCCGGAAGCGCCCATAATGCCCAGAAACTCACCAGCTTCTACCGAAAAGCTAATATCTCGGATTGCTTTTGTGATATTTCCCTCATTGCCATAGTATTTCTGGATATGTTCTAATTTTAAAATGGGTTCCATTGTCTTACCTCCATGAATCATCCATACCTCTATTGTAGCGGGTACGCAGAGTTGTTTGTATCAAGTTTTCTTACACACTTCTTACAAAAATGAAAGAAGTGCAGAGCGTGTCAGCCCTGCACTCCAGCAACAAAGTCGTTGATCGGGAAGATAAGAGAAACACTTGTCCCTTTGCCCTGGGAACAGACTGACAATCCAATCCCCAGTTTATCGCAGAGCCGTTTACAAAGGTACAGGCCAATCCCGGTGGAACTATGAACGGTTCGGCCATTCTGTCCGGTAAAACCCTTCTCGAAAACGCGGGGCAAATCGCTCTGTGGGATTCCAATTCCATTATCTTCTACAGATAAAATCACCTGATTATGTTTCTGCGCCGTAGAAAAGCGCAACGATGGTTGGTCCGTCCGATACTTTACCGCATTGCTGATAATTTGATTCAGAATGAATCGTACCCACTTATCATCCATATAGGCGATTTTTCCATCATCCTCCACCTCAACCGTCACATGGTTTTTGCGTAGGAGGTATTTACTGTCTGCGATTGCATCATGGATCACATCGCTAAGCCGTATCTCACGGACGGTATAATCTTTTTCCGTATGCTCACTTCGGGCATAGTAAAGGGCTTGCTCTGTAAAGCGGTTTATATTTTCAACCTCTACCAGTAGCTCTCTGGTAAATTCTGAACGATTATTTTCACAGATCAGCTTCATGGCGGTAATCGGAGTTTTGACCTCATGGATCCATTGCTCGATATATTCCTTGTATTCTTGCCGTTCGCTCTGGATTTCGCCAATCTTTTCCAGCATAGACTTTTCGGCCATTTTCAAAATCTGATAAAAGACCTGTTCATCGGCTCTTTCCGGCATGGCCATCACTTCGGGCATCAGATATTTTTCCCCCAACTGCTCGGCCATTACCAACAGCGTTTCACAATGTCTTTTTTGTATGAAAAAAGAGACCGTCAGATAGCAAACTACAACCACAATCCAGACCAAAGCGATAAAGGAAATGGCTTGGCGGGAGGTCCCGGTGGCGATCAAAAATAGTGCAAGTGCCAATACCCCCAAAAGGTTCAGCAGGAGCACGGGCAGTTGATTTTTCAGATATTGTTTGCCGCTCATAGTGTATATCCCTGCCTGTGTTTTGTTTTAATGAAGTCGTGCAGGCCAATGTAATCCAATTTATTCCGAATGCGAGTGATATTGACACTGAGGGCATTGTCATCAATGTAGAGTTGATTATCCCAAAGAAAATCTACCATATCATTTCTGGAACAAATTTTACCGGCACTCTTAAAGAGATAGTAAAGAATTTTCAATTCGTTTTTTGTCAATTCTGCTTTCTGACCTTTATATTCAATCATGCTACTTTCCAGGTGTAGCGTTGCATCATTCCATGTCAATATCTCGGATTGTTCAGAAGCGTACACACGCCGCAAGAGGGCGGCAATTTTGGCAAGTAAAATTGCTGTATTGTATGGTTTTGTGATAAAGGCATCACCGCCAAGCATGATGCTGTTCAGCTCGTCCATATCGGTATTGCAGCTTGTCACAAAAATAATTGGAACATTAGAAATGCTGCGGATTTTAGAGCAGATAGAAAAGCCGCTCTCATTGGGCAATTTAATATCCAGTAATATGAGGTGAGGTTCTTCTGCTTTGAAAGTGTCGGTGACCTTTGAAAAATCCTTTGCTGAAACAGCAGTATATCCATTGCCCCGCAAAAGAGTTTCCAATTCACTTTGTATGACAGGATCGTCTTCAATAATCAGTATTTTATATGTCTTCATGTTTTGGTGTCTTCCCTTGCTTTGTTCTTCTATCAATAGGTTTTTCTGCATCTTTAGGTATTAACCAGATCGTTACCATCTTTATGGCCCCAGGAATACGCCCAGCGGCGCAATAGTAATTTATCCGTCGAGGTGTTATGCCCCATTTTTCACTTGCTTCTTTCAAGGTCATATAGTCCATAACGCACCTCCACAAAGTACATTATAGTTCTGCTGCTCGAACAAAGCAAGGGATAAATGCGAATAATAAAATGTAGATATAGCGCATATAGTAACATTCCAAGGAGAAAGTATGAAATATACAATGTATCTGGGTGATGCTATATGGCGAACATCAAAGATTGCCCCGGTTTTGAAACTTTCGGTGCCGATGTAAAAGCCGCACGGAGTGCAAAGCATCTGTCGCGTAAGACATTGGCGGAGATCATCAACATCGACTCTAGGTATCTCGCAAATATCGAGAACGATGCTACGATTCCCAGTCTGCCGGTTATCATACAGCTTATCAAAGTGTGTGGACTTCCCGTGGAACGGTACTTCAATCCAGAGATTATGCGGGAGGAAAGCGCGCAAAGGCAGCGTATCAGCCACAAACTGAAACTCTGCCCGGAGCAGTATTTGACCGTCATCGAGGGTGCGCTTGACGGGGCGCTGAAAACTGAAAAATCAGCAGATGAAACAGAGGGTGTGTGAGCATCCTCTGTTTTCGTTTCTCCAGGGCGGCTCTGCCGCCCTTTTCTCTTTGAAAAATTCAGGATTTTGCGGGCAGATAAAGGTGTTTCCGGCATTGTATTTACGGGGGAAGGAGCGTAGAGCAAGCACAGCAAGTGTGGCCACACTTGCGAATTTTGCTTTAGGGAACCCCTTCCCCCTAAACACAAAATTGCTTGTTGGGATACTCCCAAACCCTTATACGAAAGGACGGTGCCGCCCTATGGCAAATCGAAAGCGCCCCATTATCCTGCGCTGTCCGGTGACATCGGAAGAACGGCTGCTGATTGAGCAAAAGATGACCCAGCTCCAGACAAAGCGGATCGGTGCCTACCTGCGGAAGATGGCGATTGACGGATATATCATCTATGTGGATACCAGGGACATCAAGGAGATGAACAAGCTCCTGTCCGCCATTGGCCGGAACATCAATCAGATTGCCAAGCGGGTCAATGCCGGAGGCCCTACCTATCAGGCCGACATGGAGGAAATCCGGGAAAGGCTGGATCAGATATGGCAGTTACAAAGACGCATCCTATTAAGTCAACGCTGAAAGCGGCCATTGACTATATCTGCAATCCCGATAAGACAGATGGAAAACTGCTGGTGTCCTCCTTCGGATGCGCCGCCGAGACCGCCGACATTGAGTTCGACTGGACGCGCCGCCATGCCATCGAAAAGGGCACGCACCTAGGTCGCCACCTGATCCAAGCTTTTGAGCCTGGGGAGGTGTCGCCAGAGGAAGCCCATGAGATCGGGATGCAGTTGGCAAAAGAAATATTGGGTGGCAAGTACGAGTTTGTACTTACCACCCATATTGATAAAGGGCATATTCACAATCATCTGATCTTCAATGCGGTCAGCTTCACCGACCACAAGCACTACCACTCCAACAAGCGCAGCTACCATGAGATACGCCGGGTCAGTGATCGGCTGTGCAGAGAACACGGCTTGTCCGTCATCGTCCCCGGCCGGGATAAGGGCAAGAGCTATATTGAGCATCAGGCCGTACAGAACGGCACTAGCTATAAGGCAAAGCTGAAAACCGCCATTGACCGACTGATCCCCGTGTCCTCTAGTCTGGAAGATTTGCTTGCCCGGTTACAGCGAGAAGGATACGAAATCAAGCGGGGAAAGTATATCTCCGCCAGGGCGCCGGACCAGGAGCGGTTCACCCGGCTCAAAACTCTGGGCATCGATTACACGGAAGAAGCTGTTACAACCCGGATCGCCGGAGGCCCCAGACCCTCCAGACAGCCTCGGCAGCGCAACGGGAAGGTCAGCCTGCTCATTGACATTCAGAACAATATCAAGGCCCAGCAGAGCGCCGGATACCAGCGGTGGGCGACCATTGAAAATCTGAAACGGGCGGCCGCCACCATGAACTTTCTCACCGAACACGGCTTCGGCAGTTATGAGGAATTGGAGGAACGGTGCGACGCCGTTGCCGCCGCCTCCATCCGCACAAGGGAGAGCCTGCGGGATGTGGAACAGCAGATTACCGACCTTGCCATCCTGGGCAAACAGATCGACACCTACCGCAAACTGAAACCTATCTATGACCGTTACAAAACGTCAAAGGACAAGGAAAAATTCCTGCGTGGGTTTGAGAGTGAGATCATCTTGTTTGAGGCGGCAGCCAGGGAGATCAAGAAGGCCGGACTTGCCGGACTTCCTTCCTCCGAAAAGCTGAAAGCAGAACTGGACGGACTCTCCGCCCGCAAGACCGCCCTGCAAACGGAACTTCGGAAGGTGCAGAGAGAGAAAAAATATTATGGTATGATCCAAGAAAATGTTAAGATAGTCTTAGCCCCAGAGCCTAAAAGTGAGAAAGAGAAAGCCCTAGAATTATAAGGCTATAAATAGAAAACTTCGCACATTGCTCTTAATAATCTAGTATTCAACTCCCTTTTCTTCAAAGAAAGTCATAAGGCGATCATTAAAGACTCGTTTAATGTCTCTCAATGCTGTAAGCTTTGAATAGTCAAACCCATATAGTTTTCTTTTATCGGCTTCTGTTAAAACAATCTGCTCAAACTGTTTGGCATACCTTTGTGTAGCTTTCTCCAAGAGCAAATCAAGGAACTGATTCTTTTCTAATTCAGTCGGCACTTCAAATTCACATACTAAATCAAAACGAGTTTGTAACTCTGGAGGTATAACTTTTTTGTATGTGGCTTCATTAGGAATGTTTGATGTGAAAATAATAATATAGCCATCCATATTATATTCTCTTGCCATGGAATCAGTAAATTTTCCCTCCTCCAACAATTCGAGGAAGAACGAAAATACCGGCCGCGTTGTTTTTTCAAATTCATCACACAACAAAACCCCAACTGAACTTTTTTCAATTTTCTCACTCAGTTCTCCGTGATTACACCCAACATATCCTGCAGGGCTTCCAATTAAACTATTTAATGCATCCTGACTACTATAATTTTGAAAATTAATTTTTGCTAAATAGCTATTTTCCTGGAGCCCTTCTGCAAACAATCTCGCTACTTCTGTTTTGCCGATACCAGATGCCCCGAACAGGAAGATGGACAATATTTTCTGTTCCTTGACTCTATTTAGAGAAATAAAATTTTTGAGTGCGCGATGAAGGCGTTCTTTAAAGTATTTATGACCAATTAAATTGTGATTAAACCCCTCAATGAATGCGGACAATTTATCAGGTGACAACTCGGTAACTTTTAAAACAGATGTTTTCTCCGGCACCTCCGGCATCACTGATAATTCCGGAAGTAATTTTTTAATTGGTTCTTGTGCATCAAAAAATAGCGGAAAATATTTTAACAACACATCCACTTGGGCTGTTTGCGCAATAATACTCAAATTAGAGAACGACGATAGAATCTGTTCTAGCGGATATATAAGGTTCTTATTATCCTCGATTGCATATGACAAGGACGTCAAGTCCATTAGTGCTAATTTTTCTGAGCGATTAAATTGATCAAAATCGTCACGCAATATGCCATTAACTTGAGAAAACGTTGCTATGGGAATATCATGTTCTTTTGCATAAACGATTATGATGTTTAATTCATCTGCATTATTATATTTATATAGTGTTCTTCTTTCACCGGAGCAGGCTAGAGTAGCTATATCTGCTTTTTCTATCTCCGCACTTTTTTCAAAAAAATCTTTGTAGTCAAAAAATAGAAATGGAAACAACTCTAGTGCATAATCCGCCACTGATTCTTCAACAATTATAACCGTATCCTCATCCATTTTTTCAAGATTCATTTGTGCTGCATATAAATCAGCCTTGTTCGTTTGCAGAAAATATACCAGCGCGGTTATGTCAATGCAGCGTGAGGTATCATACTCAAGAAGTTCCTTCGTTTCAACAAACTTAAAAGGAAATATTTCTCTGCTGGCTTGTATTTTTCTTAGCTCGTCAATTCCAGAATATATAAATATAGTATACAACTTTGCCGTTACCCCCTTTTTAATTTACTTAACCAAATTCCAAATTTATTCCACCAATGGAGTTTGGGTACAGGGGTTTCCTCCAACTTGAATGCAACATCTTGAATAATTGCAAGCGTATCAATAAAATGATATTTTTCTGTTGCGGTGGACTTTTTCGTAACTTTAGTGGTAGGTTTTGCATTGCTCTTAAAAATTTTCTTTTCATCCTCCGCTTGCGAACTTTGTTGCTCACCAATTTCCTGAAAATAAGTAAATGTGTTCGATGTGATGAATTCTTCTTCCACTTCACCTTTATATATGCCTACCACTGAAACATGTCCTATAAGCAGATCGTCAATGCTATATTTATTTTCAAACTCTGTCTGAATTTCCATGGGTATTTTAATAATTATTTCATCTACTACATTTTGAAATTCAGAGTCATACACTTTGCCTTTTAGGATGTATGAATAATCCTGCAGCATAGAACTTATGAGGTTGTTTACCTCCATACCCTCAACTCGAAGCCCTTTTAAGGCATCTCGTCTTAGAATTAAGAATTGTCGTAAGCTTTCTTCATCAAACAATTCCAATCTGACACGATCAATCTTTATTAGGTCACCTTCCGAAGAATCAGCAAACGAAATAATATTTGCGCATTGTTCAATTACTCTGCGCAGTAGAATCGATTTAGTGGTTTTAACATCCAAACTTTCTACAACCTTAGTAGAAGATGTGGCCGTTTCTTTTGTTTCTGAAGATAGCGCTGCCTTTATGCCATCTAAAAATTTCTTTGTTCCTTGTGCAGAAATTGACGAAGTGAAGCCGTATTGTTCCTCAAAACTACTTGTATTGTCGGTTTCTATTTTTGTAAGTATGACATTGTTTATCATCATTGCAATTTCATACACTTTACTAAAGTTCAAATAGTAAATATTAAAATCTTTTGATTTCTTTTTATCAGTTTGCCCCATTAAAATGCCCCCATACACTTGAAATAATACCGTAGATGTACGGTTTTTGTTATAAAACATTCTATTTGCAAACCCTAGCGACTTCGCTGTATAACTAGGATTCCTGATTCGTTTTCTGACTACTTTATTATATCAAATTTCCTGCTATTTACAATGAAGGGATTAGGGTTTGTACAAGTGCCTTTTAAAATGAGTATGCAAAAGATATGTCATAGCCTAACAAAAAGAAAAGGAGCGTCGCCACCGGACACTTTGATCCGATGACGGCGCTCCTTTCTTATTTGCCAAAAGGTGAAAATCCGGCATTTTCCCTATGTAGAAACACCCTGCCGCCCTACATGGGAAATCATACTGCCCCTACACGAAAAAGCCGCCACAGGCGGTTTCTTCGCCCATTTTGAACCCTAATTCCCGCACTTTTTGGAACGACTGGAAAGATAGTGCGGACAGGACAACACCACCGCCCGGAAACTCTGCTTGCAGGGATGGACACAGCCCTTGCAGAGCTTGTTATACTGGCGTCTGCCGTTCTCACCCAGGAAGAACGCCCATTCCAGACGCCATTTCTTGCTCCGGCTCATAAGTCATGCTCCGGGGGCTTCTTCTGCGGGGCAGGCTTGTCCGGGCCTTTCCGTTCCGCGCACTCCCGTTTCGCGTCCTCCAGCCGCTCCCGAATAGAGGGCTTTTTCTCCGGCGTGGTCCTGCGCACCTCGGCCTGGGCTTTCTCCAATTCCTCACCACGGCGGCCGTTGTTGATGATCCCGTCGATCATGCCGTAGTCATCCTCCAGGGTCATTTCCGCCGTGCGCAGCGGGTTTTCCGACTCCACGGGAACGGATACGATCTGCCCGTTGATGCTGGCAAACAGTTCCGGCCGCTTGAATTGCTCGGTGTACTTCTGGATCATGTCCGGGGGCAGGGATGCGAAGCTCTCCGGTCCCAGGCCCACCACCAGGAAGGTGCCTGCCACGATGTCGTAAATCTCCCCATGCTCGTCCCGGAGGGAACGGTTCAGGTCCAGACCAATGAGCTTGCCTTCATCGTTCAGCACCAGCCCAACCGGATCGTCAAAGGGATAGGATGCGGCAATGTCGCCGCCCACCTCCGCTTGCAGCGCATGGAGGCCGGGGTCGATCTCCTTCACATAGGGTTCCTTCATGGGCTCCACCACCAGGACGGTCATCTTCTCCGGCGCGATATGTTCGGGGGTATTTCCGCTGGGGATGGCAAAGGCGCGGCTGCCGTTGGCCATGATAAGATACTTCCCGTCCTCGGACTCGTGGTGGAAACCGTATCCAGCCGCCTCCATCTGTTCCCGGCTCATATCCGTCACATGGAAGGTGCCTCTGGGGGTCCGCACCGTCTCGCCGGTCTCCCGGTCGTCTGGGGTGGGCGCCGCTTGCTGCCCGTACAACTCCGCTTCATACTCCCGGTTTGCCTGCTCCGCAAAGGCCAGCATCTCGTCCACATGGGATTGATCCGGGTTTTCAATAGTCTCCCGGATTGCCTGGGGGTCTACATCCAGAAATTCCTCATAGCCGGTGGCGTCCTTGAATTTCTCAATTTCCGAAGGCAGATAGTCCTCCTGGGTCTGCCCCAGGGCGGCCAGCTTCTCGTCCAGAGCAGAGATGCGCCCGGCCATCAGGTTTTCGTAAATTTCTTCCTTTGCCGCGTGTTCCTCCGGGTGCTCGGCGGCATACTGCGGGTCGTGCTGCCGGAAAAACTCGTCCATATCGTAGGCAAGGTCCATGGCCCATTCCGAAATTTCTTCTTCGGGGATGTCGTCCTGGAAGGTCATCACCCGGTATTCCTCCGGGATGCTGCCGCGCTCGCCATCGTAATACTCATGGAAGCTGTCCCCGGTATCCCGCACATAGCCCAGGTCGGTGAACTGGCCGCTTTCCTCCAGGGCGATGTCCCGCCCGTAGGCCTCATAGTCGATGTAGTTGCGCAGATGCTCCGGCACCTGCATGGCGTCCAGTTCCTCGATGTAATACCGGCCCAGATCGTCGTGGTCGTGGATGTCAGGGTAGATGTCGTAACAGTCCAGGTTCTCCGTCAGATTGATAAGCTCCTGGATGCTGCCCGTGTGGTCGCCGATCTCCATGGCCGCCTGGAACCGCTCGTATTCATCCTGGCTCATATCATCCAGTTTGGAAGCCAGGTAGTTCAGCTCGTCCAGGTTTGCATACTCACCCAGCAGGTCATAGAGGCCGTCCACATAGCAGTCGTAGTCCGTAATGAACCATTCCTCATAGGTCTGCCCGAAGTCGTCCTTCGCGCCGATCCCGATGCGCTCAAAGACCTGTTTCAGTTCCTCCGCCGTGGTGGGAAACTTCACCCACTCGCCCACAAGGGCGCCCTCGTTGTACTTGCCCAGGTTGGTGATGAAGGCGGCAAAGGGATAATCTTTGTCATAGTCATAATGGGGCATAGGGCACCTCCTTATCGCTCCGGCGCAGGCTTTTCCCGATGGGGCTGCGCCTTGCTCTGATTGGCATATTCCTTCCGGCTCTGCTCTAGCCGTTCCTTGATGGAGGGCTTTTTCTCCGTCTGCTTCTCCCCGGGGTGCTCGTGCTCCCACTCGTCGCCAGAGAGAGTGAGATAGCCGCGGCTCGTAAAGCAGCCCTGTTCCTCCTGCATGGCATGATTGCCGAAGGGAACGGGATCAATGGCGTCCAGCAGCTCCGGGGGCAGAAGGCCGTCCAAATGCTGCGCCAGATAGCGCCAGCCCACATCCTCCACCTTGCTGATGTTGGGCTCCAGGACAAAATACTCGGTGTTGTCGGGAAACTCCCGGAACTGCTCCAGGGTGGTCAGACGATAGGGTGACTTCTGGACAGCGGACAGGAGGTCACGGTCCTCCGGGGAAAGTCCGGCAAGCGCCTGGGTCGCTGTCTCCAGCTCGCTTGCGTCACCGCCTGCGGGTAGCAGCGGTTTCAAATGCTCCATGAAGTTGGCCTCGGTTTTACTTTTTGCCATGCACACCGTCCTTTCGTTTGGGAAACTCCAGCTTGAAATTGACATACTTGCCGCCGGTATCGTCCAGGATCACCACGGCGTCATAGGTGGAACCTTTCTTCTCCGACCACATCCCCTTTACGGAAGTACGGCCTTTTTTCAGAAGGTCGGCCACCATCTTCCGGGTCATTTCCTTGCGGCGGCTGGTCCAGAAACGGTCATTCTTCCACATGACAAACTGGCAGGCCCGGTTCGAACAGGCGAAATTCTTCTTGCCTTCATAGACCGGCTTGCCGCAGCGGGGGCAGAGGCCCACCGTCTCCTTCTCCGGCTGGAACAGCTTTTGCCCATCCTCGGAAATGTGGGAGTATTTCCGCACCAGCTCTGCCGCCATTGCCTCGATCCCGTCCATGAAGTCCTCCGGCGATACCTGGTCCTTTGCCACCTCGTTCAACCGCTGCTCCCAATCCGCTGTGAGCTTGGGAGAGGTCAACAGTTCCGGCAGTACCGTGACCAGGTTGACGCCCGCCTTTGTGGGGATCAGGTTCTTGCCCTTGCGCTCCACAAATCCGCCGGACACCAGCTTTTCAATGATGGCCGCCCTGGTCGCCGGGGTGCCCAGACCTCTGCGCTCTACCTCGTCCGGCATATCTTCTTTGCCCGCATTCTCCATGGCCGACAGAAGGGTGTCCTCTGTGTAGGGCTTGGGGGGCGAAGTAAAGTGCTCGGTGACGGAGGCGACGACCGACTCAAAGGCCTGCCCCTCGGTCAAGGCGGGAAGGACACCCTCGGCATCTTCATCCTCCGGCTTCTCCTTCAGGGAGGAATGAAACACCTCCTGGATGGCCCGCCAGCCCTGGGAAAGCACCTGCCTTCCTTTTGCCGTGAAGGTATGCCCGCCGCAGTCAAAGGTGGCCGTGACCGCCTCATACACGAAAGGCTCCGCCACCGCACACAGCAGCTTGCAGCAGACCAGCAGAAGGATATTTCGCTCGCCCACAGGCAGTCCCGGCACATCTGCCTTTTCCAACTCTAGGGTGGGAATCAGGGCATGGTGATCGGATACCTCTTTGTCGTTCACCAGCGCCGCAACATCGGGGAAAAACTCCGGGCAGGCATCGAAGGGCGGCACCCGCGCCGCCAGATGCAAGACTACGGAGGCGGTCTCCGCCATGTCGCAGGTCAGATACCGGCTGTCCGTGCGGGGATATGTCAGTAGCTTCTTTTCATAGAGCGACTGAGCGTAGTCCAGGGTTTGCTTGGCCGTGTAACCGAACACCCGGTTTGCCTCCCGCTGCAAGGTGGTCAGGTCGTACAGTTTGGGCGGCTTTTCCGTCTTTTTGTCCCGTGCCACGGATACACACACGGCCCGCTGCCCATCGCAGGCGTCCCGGATGGTCTGGGCGTCCTCCGTGGAAACAATACGGTCGCTGACCGCCTCGGCTCCCTCCAGCGCCAGCCGCACATGATGGTATTTCTCCTTGCGGAACAGGACGATCTTACTGTCCCGGTTGGCCAGCATCGCCAGGGTGGGCGTCTGCACCCGCCCCACATTCAAGGTGCGATGGTAGAGGACGGAGAACAGGCGGCTTGCATTGATACCGATGAGCCAGTCCGCCTTTTGGCGGCAAAGCGCCGACTGATACAGCGGGTCATAGTCCGCGCCGGGGCGCAGATCGGTAAAACCCTCCCGGATCGCCGCGTCCTCCATCGAAGAAATCCAGAGGCGGGAGAAAGGCTTGGAACATCCGGCGGCCTCATAGACCAGCCGGAAGATCAGCTCACCCTCGCGTCCCGCGTCGCAGGCGTTGACCAGCTCCGTCACATCGGAGCGTTCCATCAGGGAACGGAGAATGTGGAATTGGGCGGCCTTTTCCTCGGACACGACATAGCGGAAGGGGTCGGGCAGGATGGGAAGATCCTCATACCGCCACTTCTTATAGCGGTCATCGTAGGCGGCTGCATCCGCCAGCCCAACCAGATGCCCGATGCACCAGGAAATGAGCCAGCCGCCGCCTTCAAAATGGCCATCGGCCCTGGATGTGACACCCAGGGCCGATGCGATACTCTTTGCTACACTCGGTTTTTCAGTTATGATTAATTTCATCCATTATCCTCCGTTGTATTATGAAGTTTAATAGTGTAAAATTATTACAATCAAATAAATGAGGGTGAGTTCATGGCAATGCCTCCTAAACGGATTTTGCAGCATGAAATCGATTCTGAAACCTGCAAAATAGTTGCTTCTCTTTTTAGTCGTACATGGGAACTTCGAGATTTAACAGGTAGAGATTTCGGGATTGACAAAATCGTTGAAAAGTTTGAAGATGGGTACGCCACAGGCGAAATGCTTCTGCTGCAAATTAAAGGTACAGAAAAGCCTATTAACAGCACGAATCCCAAATTTTCACTTGAAACCAAAACACTTTTATATGCAGAAATGTTCTCTACACCGTTCCTTTTGTTGTACTGCTCACTTACTCCTCCTCAAAAGTGCTACTATATTTGGCTTCAAGAATATATTCGAGTAAGGCTAAATGTTGAAAATCCGAGCTGGAGGGAGCAAGATACAAATACGGTTTACTTTCCTACGGACAATCTTTTGGGGAGCAAAAAAGCAGAAGAACACTTATCCTACATAGCTAAATTTCCAAAATATAAGGATTCGTGGGTAGAGTATTATACAGCTCTTGAGGACCTATGTTATGGCTTGCCTCGTATATACGATAAAGAATTCGAACCTATTTTTATTGATCCCTCTTATCAGCATAAATTCTGTACTGAAGTAAAGCGCAAATTAGACAATGCATCTTTGGTGATAAAAAACATTCCGAACCGTTTTATACCAGACTGTTTTTTCGAAACAAAGTCCTTGTGCAAAACCATTTTAGAAGAGCCCGCACTTTCGCCGCCGGAATCGATTCAAAAACTAATTCAAAACTGTATGCTTATCGAAAGTTCTATCGCTGTAATCGCTCAACGGTTCAACTCAAGGTACTTACGTTCGATGTATGAAATTGAGGGAAGTGCCGATTATTGATATTACCCGTCTCTCATTACGAGAGGCGGGTTTCTTATACTTAATCTTACTTAAAATCTCCCTGTTCAGGAATGTCCTCGTTTTCGTATTCCTCGTCCTCGAACTCATAGTCGTCCGGGTCGGCGCTGACCTTTGCGCCCTGTTTTGGCTTGATGAACTTGATGTAGGCGAAGGCTCCGCCGACGCCCAGAGCCGCCAGCAGCAGGATCAGCACCAGGGCGCCGCTGCTGCCGGACTCCTTCTCCGGCTCCGGTTCAGGCTCCGGCTCCACCTCCGGCGCTTTCCCGGCGCACTCGCTCATATTCGCCGCGCAGACCGGACAGGCAGTATTCACCGCACCGGCCTGGCATTTCTCGGCGCAGGTACAAGTAGCGGGCTTTTCCTCCGTCTGTCCATCTTCCATCAACGCCATCAAGTCGGCTTCATCCACCTGGTTCAAGAAGTGAACGGCGGTCTCCTTGTTCTCGTTGGCCCGGTCGATCAGGATGTAAAAATAGTTGCCCGCTTTTGTGGTCACGGTGATAAGCTGTTTGTCGCCGTAATAATCGTCCACCAGCGTGGCGTTGCCCTCCGGGGTAAGGGGCTGGCCCTCCGGCTCCATGCCCCCGGTGGCGGGTTCCTCGGTGGGTTCCGGCGTCGTCTCGGCGGGCTTCCCCGGGTAGTAGTCGCCATCCCCACCGCCCGCAAAGGCAGTGACGGAGAAGGCGGTCATGCACAGGACCACCACCGTCAGGGACGCCAAAAGGCGGAAAACTCTGTTACGCTTCATCTTCGCCGTCCTCCATTCCTTCCATATCCTCGTCGTCGGGGACCGACGCCGCCTCTGCCTCCATCATCCCATCAGGCAGGGTGATAAGGCCGCTGGCGTAGGCCTTCAGGAAGGCGGTCAGCTCCTTGTTGTCCATGCGCACCGCCTTGACCATGCGGACGATCTCCAGGTTTTCTTCCTCGGTGAGCTGCGCCTCCAGATCCCGAAGGCGTTTCTGCTGGGCGGAGATCTTCTCCTTCGTCTTTTCGATGTCTTTGCGAATCTTCTCAACCGTTGCCATGTGTGCAAAACTCCTTTCCAAATCGTTCTCTCCAGGAATAGTTCCGCCCCAGGCCCTTGACCGTTTTCAGGTTTTTCCGGGCGTTGTCCTCCAGCGCCAGGGCGCGGCGGAACAAATCGGGATGCTGCTCCCGCAGGGCGGTGATCTCGTCGGGTTTCATGCTGGGGCAGAAAAAACAGGACGATTTTCCCGGTTGGGGCAGCCCTGCCGCCTCGATCTGCCGGATGCAATCGTCCCGCGTCCATCCCCATTCCATCAGGGGATACCACTTGCTGTATTTTCGGTCGGCCAGGTCGCCCAGCAGCACCTTGTCGCTGCGGTAGCTCTCGCCCGTGTCATAACCGATGAATTTGACCACCCGTTTGCCCGCCGCCCATGTTCGGCGGCATGGCGGGTAATGGTTGCAGAACTTTTCCTGCGGCCCAATCTTGTGTTTCAGGGAACACCGCTTGAAGCCGTAGGCGATGGACGGAAGGCTGCAACTTTGCAGACATTCATCCTCCAGCGTCAGGCGTTTCCCGTCACGGGTGGTCTTATACACTCTGGTAATGGGCGGCATCCCGTGGTCCTTCAGCCAGTCATCCATCACCTCCAGATAGGCATAGGTGTTGGGATGCTCTGCCCCCGTATCCGCAAAGAGGATCAGGTCCACCGGGATACGGTGCTGGTGCAGTCCGATCAAAAGGGCGGTGCTGTTGGCGCCGCCCCCGTAAGAAACCATATTGATGCTTCATCACCTCCATCAGTTGTACGGTGGCCTGCCGTATGCGTAGAAATGGGACTGCCAGTAACTTGTGTTGAGGTTGGAATACTGAATGGGGTCACCGCAATGCAGCATCATCCCGTCGCCCACATAGATGCCCACATGGGACACGCCGCTGGTGTCGTAGGTGCCCACGAAGAACACCAGATTGCCGGGCTGGGGGTCGGATACCGGGGTGGAGATGTTGTAGAGCCCCTGGGCGCCCAACCGCCCGGTGTTGCACAGGCCGCTGTTGGTCAGCACATAGCTGACGAAGCCGCTGCAATCGAAAGAAGTGCTGGGACTGCTGCCGCCCCACACATAGGGATAGCCCAAATACTTTTCTGCCTCGGTGATAAGGGTATTGAACCGCTCGTCCGTCAGATATTCAGCGGGAATCTCCCAGGCGGTGGGCGGGTTCTCGATATACTTGTTCACATACCCGGAGGACGGAAACAAATCGGGGCGGTTGCCCAAGGTGGACATATAGGCGGCATACAAGGAAAGCTGTTCCTCACCCATCATGTAGACCGGCACATGGGAGAGGTCGAAGTTCTCCAGCGTGACGGTGCAGATGGTCCAGGTATAGGGTACCCGAACCGTATAGGGGTTGCCCTCGCTGTCTGTTCTCGTCTCGGTGCGATATCGGGTCTCCGTAGTGACCGTCTCGGTAAGGATATATTGCTTGTCAAACAGCATTTGAAGATCGTCCTGTACCTGGTCAATGGTAAACTGACCCTCATGGAGCGCCGACAGAATGGACAACAGCACATAGGGATCATGCTTGATCTCGTCCAGATCAAAATGGTATTCGTCATAATCGTGGGTCTGCTCATAGGTGTCCAGATACTCCCGCAATTCATCCTCCATCGCGCAGTAGGCGGCCTCTGCCGCCAGCAGGTCAGAATCCTCGGAGAGATAGGAGGACGCGACAATGTTGGACACGCCTCCGCCGAAGATGGAGGAACAGGATTGCAGCAGCCCCAGCAGCATGACCAGCAGCAGGCCGATGCCGCCCACGATCAACGCACCCTTCCAATGCCGTTTCAGGAAAAGGGCGGTGCGCTTGGACTCCTGGGCGGTTTTCTTGGCCGCCTTTGCCGTGGCCTCCGCTGTTTTTCCGGCTTGGGCAGTCTTGCCCGCCGCCCGGTATGCCGCCGCATATTGCTTTTGCAGCTTCCGTTTCTGCCACAGGCGGGAGATGGGATTGGATGCAAGCTGGGGGTTCTCCGCCACGGCTTTCCGATAGTAGAAATCCGCATTGGCCTTGACCGCCGCCTGCTCCGCCTTTGCCGCATTCTTCCAGGGTTTCAGCTTGCGTTCCGCCCGCCAGTTCTGAACACGGCGGTTGCCGTAGCCCACAGCCTTCTCAAAGCTGCGTTCCCCCAGGTGGCCCGACTGGACGCCGGAATTTTCCTGCTCCACCTCCCGAACCTTGCCGTGAATCGCCGCGCCTGCCTCCTGAATGGGGCGGGACAGTGGATTGGCATGGGGCTTTCCCGGACTCTTATTGGGAATCGCGTCTCTGGCGGCATCCAGCCGGTCCGCCGCCTTGTCCGACTTTCGGATGGCCCCTTGTAGCTCCGGCTTAACCTGGTCTGCCTCGGAAAACTGCAATCGGGAGGATGGGCGGCCCGCTGCCGCCTCGCCCTCCCGGTATGTCCTGCGCTGTTTCCGGCGTTTCTTTTTGGCTGCTGCCTGTTCCCAGTGCAGTTCCGCACGATCCGCCGCTTTTCCAGCAGCGCCCGCCATGTCGCCGGATACAGAATAGTCCTGCTCCGGTGTCCGGTCAGAGGGATAGGTCGTCTCGCCCGTGACCAGATTGACGGATACCGCCCCGTCACGGGTCATCTTCTGCGCCTCCTTTTCGGGGGCTTTCCATTCTTTCAAGGTGCGTCACCTCCTGTTCCATAGGGGCAGATGTTGACACAGGCCCCGGTTTCGATCATGGCAATGTACTGGAAAATAGGATAGGCCTGGGGCGGGCAAACCGCATTCCCCAGGGTTTTCAGCCGCAGCGCCCGGTTGTCCGTGTCCTCGGTCATGCGGGGGACGCCTTCGGGCTCGGCACGCCATAGGATGCGTCCGTCCATTTCGGGGGGAATCCCATGAGCCATTCCACCCAATCCGGGTTCAGCGCCGCTTTCTCGGAAAGGGGCTGCTCCTGCCGGATTACCTGGGCCGACAGGTTGGAGGACGGGGATTTGTCCCGGAAAGCCGCCGGTTTCAGGGTGGAACGGTAGCCCTCCGACGCTGCCGGGGTC
>ENA-OZHH01000466-OZHH01000466.1-human-gut-metagenome-genome-assembly--contig:-NODE-466-length-23685-cov-16.383749_pt1 | contig 23685 bp, 25 predicted proteins | sample MGYA00244045_ERZ653684 | MGnify/ENA primary metagenome ERZ653684 (study PRJEB26926, sample SAMN06165264) | human gut metagenome | biome: ENVO:00009003; feature: ENVO:2100002; material: ENVO:00002003... | reverse complement strand
TAGTCCCGTGTTGCCCGATATATTGTTGTTCCTATTGTTACAGTTGTTGAAAAGACTTCCCACGCAGACACTGTGCTACTAAAACTCCTAATACTGGAAACATATAAACTCCTCCTTTTTAAAACATTATCTAGGCCTACCAAATGTCCCTCCCATTATATTCACCACCTTTCAACAATACTAAAGTTCAAACTATTAATCATAGTATAACCCAAGTCATGAAAATCTTTATATCAATATTACTAGGGCAAGCCTCTATCAAAATTTTTCATTACTCATTGGCTATATCATGATTATATGCTAACCTATATTATTAACGTACTCAAAAAAACTAAGATACATTCAGATTTGCACAATTATAGTCTATACTTTCACATAAATAATTTTCTAAATAAATTTTATATGATACTATATGAATTATGAATATTAAATGAATTTATATTACATAAAGGAAGATATATACTATGAGTACGAATAGATTTAAAAATACAACGTATCCATCACCTACACTATTCGATGGCCTACAAAATGCATCTAAAGAGGAGTTATCCTATTTAATCGCACTTCTCCGTCAACAAACTATGATGAATATTTTCTCAGATAAGTTCAATAGCACGGTAACCACAGGAAAAAAGGCAATCAACTCAGTTATGAGTTTTTTTGGCAAATCGAAGAAAACGAATGAGGAAATTGAACGTCAAGACAAAGATAAGCACCAAGATATAAATGATAAAATTAAAGAAGAAATTCACGTATTACAAAATTATACGCAAGAGCAACTCTATAATCTATTTATCGAGGAAGTCCGCAATGAGTTAGATATACCAGATAGCAGTCTAACGCATTTATCTAATAAAATTATTGAAAGTGCTGCAAAGACAGATAAAACAATACATGAAGATTTAGATATTAATCAAAAAGCAGATATTATATATCAAAAAACACTTCAATCTATCAAAACAAGTTTAGAGAAACAAAGTGTACAAGAACGAGATGAAATGATTCGTCAGCTAAATGAAGAATTAGATAATCTATCATCTGATCGAAAGGAATTAATTAAACAGTCCTTACAAACTGACCATTTAAGTGGTGAAGTATTACGCAATAGTTTCCTAAAATCTGGGGTTGGTATTGGTTCACTCATCACTGTAGGCAGCACATTTGGTGCTTATATCGCTATTAATACAATTATCCATGCCATATTCACAAGCTTTTTAGGAATTACTCTTCCTTTTGCAGTTTACACTGGAGTTGCTAAAGGAGTCTCTATCATCGCAGGTCCTATTGGCTGGTGTGCATTAGGTGGCTATTCTGTATACTCCCTCATTAAGACCTCTGGTAAATTAACATCTGCCATGATGTCCGTTATTGTATTCATCGCTATGACTATTTATGGTAAAAGCTTCTTACTTGATGACAATGGCGCACCATTATGGTTTACAAGCGATTCAGCTGAATATCAAGAATATAAAAATAACCAATATAGAATTAGACAATTACATGATGAATTAAATGAAGTTACACAAAATTTAGCACGTGCTCGAAAAAAAGCAGAAGAAATAGAAGCAGCAAAACAAGCTATTGAAAAAGAACTAAAGCAAGAAAAAGCAAATGCAAATAGTAATAATCAGACCACTATCGATAATCTAAATAAGAAACTCGAAGAAACCTATCAACAATTAAGCTCTGCTTTGGGTGATTGTGAAGAATACGAAAAAATATATAAAGAACAAACGAACGAAATAGATACACTTAATAAACGCAATAAGAAACTAGAAAAAGAAAATATAGTATTACACAAAGAAACGCAGTACCTTAAAGACTACAAAGATCTCTTAGAAACCGACAATGAAAAACTAAATCAAAGTATGATAGAAAAAGAAAATAAGTATGTCCAAGAAATTCAAGAGCTTAAAGAAGCGATGGTTGAAGACGAGTACGCATATGACAATGATAAAAACCGTCTGAACGAAGGTAAGATTTTACAAAGAAAGTTTGAAGACTTTGAATTAGAGAAACAATTCTTACAAGATTATACTAGCGCTAGTAAATCTGTGCGCGACGATATCGACAGAATGCTCATTCGCTTATACAAAATCGATGACCCTACACAAATTGATGCTACTCACAATAGTAAAATCGATGTACTTGGATATCCTGTATACCATATGCAAACTGCAAAAGACTATCGATTATACTATACCTACTCCAAAACAAGTGCTAAACCAATTCATATACTATGCCACTGCATTAAAGCAAAACAAGATATCTATTTTAAAAAGCTAAAAAACTCTGAAACTCTAAAACAAAAATTCAGATAATATCCATCAATATATTGTCCTTTAAGGGGCAAATGCCAAAATTTAATACTGAAATAAACAAAAAGCTGATAATTCATACGAATTGTCAGCTTTTATATGTATTAATTACTATATATTGTTAAAGATACATTGCCATCAGAAAAAGCGATGTACTCTCCATGGCCAATGGAAAAACAACCTTGAAATGTATCTTTCGAAAGTTCCGATGGCATTCTACTAAACTGGTAAAAGTTATAATATTCAATTAAAGATGACTCTCGAGTAAGTCCCGATTTTTCAAAACATACATTATCACCAATAAGATTAATGACGGTAACAACACCGTGATCAAGTTCAACAGATAGTCCTAAATCATTATACTTTAATGTTTCACGTCCACGACTATCAACAGGATCACTTGGCACGCCTAGCAAATCTATAACCTCTTGTTTAGTCATACCTAAATATACACCATTAACCGATTCATAATGTTGTCGTTGAGGAATCGTACTTAATGGCACCTTTTTGTTTATGATTAACGTCTTATGTTCACCATATCCCATCCACTGCAGATGAATCGCTTTTCTGCCTTGGGCTTCTTGGATAATAAAAACACCAGCTCCAGGATATCCTCCTACGAAATCGGCACCATCCACGATAGGACAACCATTGATATATCCGTTAGAAATGGTTAATGCTTTATTCCCACTAGTATCATACCAATCACCAACAATTTTATTCGAAGCTCGGATTGTACTGTCTAATGAATTTTGATAGGCATCTACAGCTATCGAAGAGCACATACAAAGAATACTAAAAACTATACCAAATATCCATCTCAATTTACTATTCATATAGATCTCCCCTTATTGCCCTATTATTTTTCCATCATATTATATACGGCTTCCCAAAATTCAGGTGGAAACTCATCATCCTCATCATAACTATAATCCTGTTGGTATAGTTTACTTTCATCATAAAAATCATCACTAGTAGACTTAGACATGTAAGCATAATCCCATATAATACCCAGCATATCTATTTTGAACTCACCAACCTCAACCATTGCAATGAGGTCCACGTAATATTGAATAATATATCGGCTTGAATTAAAACCATTATCCTCACCACAAAGCATTAGAGCAAGTTCACACAATAGTTTCAAATCATATAAAAAACATTGTTCATCAGTCTTATTATCATATACATCCGAGCTATCATCTTCCATATAAGGACATACAATAAAAAAATCACAATCCCATAAAAAGGTTCTGCTAAGTAAATAATGTCGCCCATCAATCGCAACCTCTAATTCACTTAGGCCACGATATGACTTATCATACATACGAGATTTACATAACGGTGTGAATATTTCTAGAGTATTATCACCTAGTTGCTTTTTAATAACTGCTGACGCCATATATTGAGCACCACTAAGTAATGTAATATCTTCTAAATCTATAGACTGAGAAAATATCCTCATAAGTTCACACGCCAAATCCTTATATGTTATCTCATCCATTTCTTCTATAGCATATTTCCACATTCTAACATCTCCCAACTCATATAACCGTCACAAAACAATACTTTATACCAATTATAATAGGAAATGCATTAATAGCCAAATTTAGTTTGTAATACACATAAATAATCCACATATACTAACCAAATATTAGATTCACTAGTTTATTAACATTAGTAAATACCTTCTATTAAATTAGACAATAATAGCCAGTACCACATTTCGTAGTACTGGCTATTTTGATTTATGCCATTAATATTATAAAAAATTGTTTTTAGTAATGCTCAACCAGATATCATATACCATAAGCGGTACGTACTGTTACAACTGTCTAAAAATTGTAGACCTTTTAACAGATGTTAAAGGGTTTCAATACCGTAAACGGTAAGAACTATTGCAACTCTAAATCTAGATTTATCTGAATTAGAAGAAGAATTCGAATGTTTCAATACCGTAAACGGTAAGTACTGTTGCAACGTGAATTTGATGGCGGTAGTAACTTTGATAGTTTTGAGTTTCAATACCGCAAGCGGTAAGTACTGTTGCAACTGAACTTCAGGGTCTACATATTTCTTGATTGTCTTAGGTTTCAATACCGCAAGCGGTAAGTACTGTTGCAACACAATATGCATCATCAAAGTATTTATCCCACCCTAGTTTCAATACCGCAAGCGGTAAGTACTGTTGCAACTTTGAAACTATCATAAAGGAAAATATAACAGTTAGAAAGGTTTCAATACCGCAAGCGGTAAGTACTGTTGCAACAGCGGCTTCTAGAAAACCAGTATTTATGCGGTTCCAAAAGGTAGTTTTGGAAAATCTCAAACCGTAAACGGTAAATTTTTGCCTCATTAGGTTCTAGCGGATCTAGAAACCTAGGTAAATACTTGTGGAAAACCGTTTTTCTAAGGACACAGTAATTATAAGGGTTTTCTGAAATTACGTCAATATGAGGGTAAGTTTTCCAAGAGGTCTATTTTTCAAAAAATACAGATAATAACTAGGTTTATATCCATTTTTGTCTATTTCAGCGTAGTAGAAAAGCTTTTCTCTCTCGATTTTATACAGAAAAAGACCTATCCATATGACATCATACGAATAGGTCTATCGATTCTCATATTCACTTATTACTTTCAAAATTATACCTCAACACATACATGAACTAACCCAAGATCGACTGATGACAACATATATAACACCTCCTTTTATTACAGAGTTTAAACTAGTCCCGTGTCGCCCGATATATTGTTGTTCCTACAGTTACAGTTGTTGAAAAGACTTCCCATGCAGACGCAGCTGCTAAAAATCCTAATACTGGTAACATATCGATTTCTCCTTATACTAAACTAATCATTACATTTACTTTTATACTAATCATCTAATAACATACAAACAGCTAAGCCTACGCCAAAACCTACAAATTGAACCATCTAATCACCTACTTTCTTGTATAAACAAACCGCAATTAGTCCCGAGGCCGTACGGCTTGATATACTGAAACACCAAATGTTACGCCTTCTGCGAAAGCTCCCCATGCAACAGCACCTAATAATGGAAACATACTAATTCCTCCTTTTAACAAAATACTATAAGTACTAATCTAAGTATAAACCTAGAGTCGGAAATCTCTGTATCAAAATTACTAGGACATATCCTCTATCTAAATTTCCATAACTCATTGGCTACATCTTAAGTATACAAAACAAATAACAATGAATATATTCAAGAAAACTAAGACACAAAACCCCCGAGCAAATCAAAATTATTCACTCGGATCTCTAATACTATTCAATTGATTCATTCTGAAAATGATAAATACTCTTGGAATTTATTTTCTTTAAGTGATTCAATAAGATTAAAGACATTAAAAACAAACTCAAATAAAGCCCCTGTGTGAACAGGAGCTAAATTGCCTTGTAAGGTATATACTAATGTTTCTTCTATCGCCTTCATAGATGACTCGCATTAAGCTACCTTCATAAGGAATATTAAATTTTTTATCTAATTCTTTGGCTTGCCATAGTAATGACGGATTAATGTTTTCTTTGTCTTTTACTGATAGTTTATCACTGTGAATAGTTTCTTTCACATCGGTGATAGTTAAGTCTCTAAATTGAAATAACGTTTCTAAAGTAGAACACTCTACTTTATCTTTTGTAGAATTCCACGCTCGAAGTAGTCCCCTAGTAAGGTTACGTCGCTTTTGTATGGAATTTGTCTACGAAATCTGTCCTTAATCTCCTCTATTGTGTGGAGTTGTTTGTTCTTGTCCACGAAGCTCCGACCATCCACTATCGCTCCCCAATTGAGTTGATTCCAATCGACTACCTTAGCGTTGAATTCCTTCTCTGCTACTTCTGCTAGGCATATCCGTGCCACGCATATTGCTACCTTCATTTGCATGCTCCCTAGAGAGAAGTGCTTCGTTTTGTTGAGCGGATAAAACTGGTTCATGTAGTCTACCACTTGTAGTGACATCTTTCTCCACTCGTCCTTCGGACATTTCATTTCCGCTAATATCTCGTTGACTAAAGTTTCGATATCCATTAATTTTCTCCTTAATATAATCCGCTCTTGAACTAGCAAAATTAATTACCTATTTTTACAACTAGCGTTGTTTAATTAGTCCCTTAATACCGCACGAATTAACTCAAGCTGGAAAGTAGCTCTACATTTCAATAGTACAAGTAGTAATTACTGTTATAACATAAAGAAACTACTTGCCGTCATTGATTTTGACGACGATAATTTAATTCATTCTCCCATTCATCTTGCTTTTAAGGACTCAATAAACATCTATATATTCAATCATATATATTTTTTAAAAAAGAATCTCCACTATCACTATTATAACCTGAGATCTCTACTATTTCACTAATTTCACTAGCATACAGTTCGTAGCTACCAACATATATCGCGGCCTCATCGGGCTCATTATCTACGCCCGAAACAAAAGAATCCATCTTACCTCTTAATGACTCCCCATCAACAAATCTGACCTCTACATATGACGATTGTATTTCATGATAACGATAATATAACTCTTCCTCTGTCATAAGGTCACCTCTACTTTAACACCACTTTACGCACAAGTTCCCATTCTACCTTTTTTATCTTTTGCATTAATTCTTCATTCAATTCACGTATTAAGGATATAAATTGTGCACGCTTATCCGCATCATTCCAATCAATTAGTATCTTATGCAATTTAAATTGTAATAGAGTGTTTTCATATTGCTTATATAAATTACCTTCAGAGCATATATCTCCCTTATCAGCTGTACAACAATATAGCTTATTAATAGCCTCCAATTTGGCAGAAATCTTCTCTAATGATAATATATGCTCTTTAATATAGTTATACACACGGGTTTTATATGAGCAGGTATTGCTTTCACCATTATCACCGGCGCCCTTTTCCCACCACGTATAGTAACGTAAACTCAAAACTGGGCCTTCTTTAATTTTATCAACACGCCAAAACATATATGGTTTAACGGTTAAATTGTCCTCATTTGTATTTTGAAAGCCCCAATAATCGGCATCAACAGTTCGGTCTAGAGAACGTGGCCAAAAATGCATCAAAGACCAAGGGGTACCAAAGCTGCTACCATGCTGAATCGTATGAGTATGAGACGCATCATCTATACGACCATATACATACGAATCGTCAATATTCTCAACGTGTTGTTTCAAGTCGGTCATAAATAGTGTTTCATGATTTGGCTGATTAAATACAGTCTGCAAAAATCTCCGTTGGGCAATTGCAGTATCTTGGATATAAAAACGAATATGCCGATCTACATCCTTATAATATTTCCAAAAACAGCTATGCTCTATCGTAGTCTTAATTTTACTGCTCAAATAATCCACAAAGCTCATTAGAATTGAATTATTCCACTCATGACAAGACAGTAACAAGGATAAGAACTCTGGCCCATCCACATACGTATTAGTTTTAGGATCCTTCTCCAGTTCTCGAACCGTATTCCAATCATCATCATTGAACCAATCCGTCTTCAAATACGCAGTATGAATCGTATACTTTGACAAATCCAATTCTCCCGGTTCATCTTGTAATGCCCATCGAATACTATTCACCGCGCCCCAGCAAGCAGTCTCATCATGTTTTTGCTGTTGTTCCTTTTTATCATCTGAAAGATGTTGATATATATCCAATCCATTGTATTGATTTGATTCAAATGTTTTTGAAAGCAAGTATTTATACCGATTGATCTGATTACCATGCTCCTGTGATGATGTTTTATCTTCAATAATTAAAGCTACTTGTAATTCTGGAACCAATACAAGCACATCGATATTAAGTAACTGCCTAAAAATATATATCTGGTTAACACCAGATACATCATAGCCCCCGTTCAACAAACGAGATAAAAATCGAGCCCCAAACTGGCGTCCGCTTGCATTATCGTCGCGAACAGGCATATTAATCCAATTCAAACACCAACAAATAAAAGCATCCTGCGACAACTCATTCGTTGCAAAATTAAAAATATTATTCTCCACAATCCGTTCATCAATCATATTCCGTATCCCCGATATAATACAAACAACTACCCTAACCAAACCCGGTACATAAAACTCGATCAATTTATAATAACAATACCATCCTTAAGACAAGTATACAATCACATACGTGTAAATTACTTACCATAAATGAAAAACAATGCCCTCACAGTACCTCTATGCAAACGCAGACAGAGTAAGCCCCCATGGTATTCTAAAACCGACTTATCGGCTGGCTACGCCAGCCGTCAAGGCCGTGGAGGTTTTTCTCTCTTCTCCAGAAACAATGCCCCTACATCACCTCCGTACAAACGTACATAGAGAAAGACCCTATCGGCCCCTCAAAACGACTTCGGGCTCCGCGTAAGCGCAGTAGCGTGTCGGCTTTGAGGGGCTGATAGGGTCTAACTATAACTACCCTTTGTACTTAGGTGATGTAGGGCATGTTTCAGGCACCACGTCTTTGCGATCCCCTAGTTGTGCACTACGGTCTGTATAGTGTGTATGAAGTAGTTCGTGTGCTTTATGTCCTAATGGTTCGCCCAAGAAGTTTTTGTATAGGTCTTGGATTTCTGGGTTTTCATAGGATGCCACGTATTTGTATTCTTCATCAGCTTTGTAAAGTCCGCCAATGCGGGCTTCTTTTGTTTTTACGGCTTGTGGTAATTTAGTACGTGGTTGACCACCACCACCGATACAACCACCTGGGCAGGCCATAACTTCGATAAAGTCATAGTGTTTGCCACTTTCTTTCAACGTGTTAAGGAAATCACGAGTATTTTTGCCACCGTGTACAACAGCAACGGACAATGTTACGTCGTCGCCGAGTTGTACAGTCGCTTCTTTTACACCATTCATACCACGAACATCTTCGAGGTGAGTCAATGCATATGGAGGTGGCTCCTTATCAGTGATGAGCTTATATGCTGTACGCATAGCTGCTTCCATAACGCCGCCTGTATTACCGAAGATGATAGATGCACCAGTTTCCATACCGATTAAATCATCGAACTTAGAGTCTTCTAAGCTACCAAAATCAACACCTTCGTCATTGAGCCAACGAATGAATTCACGTGTGGTAATGGAAATATCCGTATCCATGCCGAGGCTTTCATCATCGTAATAACGAGCCGCCGCATTTTCCTCAACCCGCTTAGTTTCGGCCTTCTTCGCCGTACAAGGGTTAACGCTGACAGACACGATATTTGCAGGATTAATGCCCTTTTTCTCAGCAAAATAGGTCTTGATCATGGCCGCTTCCATAGCGATGCAAGAACGGGTACTGGACAAGTTTGGAATGAGTTCAGGGAAATAGATTTCCGCAAAGCGCACCCATGCAGGGCAACAGGATGTGAATTGAGGGATAGTTCCGCCATTCTTTAGGCGATCTACAAGCTCAGATGCTTCTTCCATAATAGTCAAATCCGCACCAAAGTTCGTATCAACCACATAATCAGCACCCAATTTACGAAGGGCGCTAACCATTTTTCCTTCTAAGAATGTGCCTGGTTCGTAGCCAAAGCCTTCGCCGATAGCCACGCGCACAGCCGGAGCCGTTTGGATAACAACAATCTTGTCTGGATCAGCAATAGCCGCTTTCACCTTATCAAGCTCAGATCTAGCATGCATGGAATCGAATGGACAGGCAGCCGCACATTGACCACAGTGGATGCACATTGGCACATCACCGGTTGATTCAAGATCGTAATAATCGAGCACACTCATCACATCGGCGCAAGCGCGACGGCACAAGGTGCAATTCTTACATTTCGAAATATCGTGATAAATGGACGGGTTGTCGAGCGCGATTGGCACGCGTTTGTCGATAAATTCAAATTGGGACATGAGGACCTCCTCGTTCTGTATAATCATACCTATTGTGAAAGTTTTAATTTCTCCTATATTACTAGCATAACAAATAAGGAGGCCATCAATCAACGTACTAGGCTAGTAGGAATTGAAAGATTATTGGACTTCATAAACAGAAAACTTTAAAGTTCATACATCATCGGTACATCGATGAGCTCTACCCGTTCATCGTCTGAGACAAATCCAAACCCTCGTTTGCTAAATAGCCAATAGTATGGTTCACCGTGCAATACACGGACCTTTTCCATGAGTGATATCAGCACATCTTGGTCAACCGGTTCATTTTTCCATTTGCACTCGCCCACTAATAAATGACGTACAGGCCGTGCATTGGGATCTGCTTGTATGTCCGCCATGGCCACTAAATCGATTTCAACTTGCTTTTTCGTTGCACTATCCGTGCCCCACCAATGACCTATTTGTTGTGGCAAGAACGGAACTGAGCCTTGGTGAATGCGCGCCTGTACATATTGTGCTGCCATCGTTTCAAATACGGGTCCCATGAAATGTGAAAGCATAGGTTTAACGTATTGATGGTATACAAGTTTGCCATTAAAGTTTTCAATGGCTCCTTGGTTCGGTTCTACAAAACGATACCAAAAGGTATACATAGAATCTTTAATGGTATAAATACTTTTATTAGACTTAGATCCAACAGGATGTATTTTTTCGATGATCTGTAAATCAATAAGGCTTTTTAGATAATTATTCAATGCCCCCGTCGTCATATCTACCTTAGTAGCAATTTCGTTATTACGGCTGGCTCCCTTAGCGATAGCACTGAGGATTGCATTATACTGGCGAGGCTCCCGTAATTCCTGTTTTAATAGACTCGATGGCTCATCTACAAGACGTCCTGTAGGCGTAAAAAACAAGGAGATAATGCTTTCATCAAGAGAATCCCCTTCCCTAAAATATGATAAATATTCAGCCACACCACCGGTAAGACCAAAGGCGATAGCACTATCCTCATAGGAAAGATGGGGTACCATTTGACGGGCCTCGATATACGTAAACGGTTTAATTTTATACTGCGCCGTGCGGCGACCATACAAAGGGCTCTTATGGCCTAGCACCTGATTTTCCATAAAACTCATGGACGAACCACACAAGATGAGCATTAACTGAGACCGATTTTTATACGCATCAATCAAGGCCTGCAGCTCAGACGAAACGGACGGAATCGACTCCGCCAAGTACGGATATTCATCGATAATAAATATACAACGATGGTCTAAGCTATACTCAAATAAATGGGTCAACGCCGCCGTAATTGTTGGAAAATTCGGCAATGTAGACTGTAATTTACCGGTTTCAATCATCCCCGTTGCACGATATACAGCTTGTGAAAGCGCCTCTAAATTGTTACTCGCACCCGACTCAAGGCCCACCATATACGCGCCATCATGAGACGCCAAAAAGTGGTGCAACAAATACGTCTTACCCACACGACGGCGTCCATACACAATAGCCAATTCAAAACGTTTTGAATTATATTGCGCCTCCAGAGAAGCTAATTCATGTTCACGGCCTACAAATACCATATCGCACCTCCTCGTTAATCTAAATTACGCTATGCAACAAATATCCTATCTATATCTTCTTTAGTATAACACGATATAGTATATTACGATATACTATATTACGTTATACTAAATTACAAAACAAGATACAGTCCTTATCTAAACGCACAAAAAAGCAGCTCTTTCGAGCTGCTTTATCGTATAAGGTGTATATTATTTTTTACCTTGTTTTGCTTGTTGTGGCCATAAGAAGTTATAAACTGCTTCGGATGGGGAACCAGCAACAACTGGACGATCTTTGCCATCAACTTTATCTTCACGTTCTGCGTAACCTTGTGGGTTATATAATACAACCTTTTGGTCTTTTACGGTTTTCTTTTTGTGGTTGAATTCTTCAGTTGCGATGAAATGATAACCTTCAGAATCTTGAGCTTTGATCATTACAGTTGCAGTTTTATCGCTTTTTTGAACGCTATCTTGATCGATGGACCAAGTGATACCTGCACTATCTTGACCAAATACTTGCCAGTTAACAGCACTAGCAGAACCGAAACCGCATGCGCAAATTGCAGCAGCAGCTAAACATGTACCTAGTAATTTTTTCATATATTTCACCTCTTATAAAATCAAATTTAATTTATTATACCATATATTAAATGTATTTTGCGTGAAAGCTAATTTTTTGCGATACTTTTACGTAAAATGTACTTCGTCCTACGCCATGACGCTCAATAAAGCCCTCTTCTACGAGTTCTTTCAAGGCTTTTTCAACAGTAGATACAGCTATATCTGGTTGTTTCTCAAGGATTCCAGATTTCGTAATCTTACCAATAGTGGCACTAATTATGATTTTTATACGATCCTTTGCAGATAACGACGTATTCAGCAAGGCGATGCGGCTTTCAAAATCACGATAGGCCGCCAAAATAACGCGAAGCATGTATTTGACAAAAGGGACTACATCCTCATCGCCTGTGTGCCAACCTGCGCCGGATTGAGCTAACGCCGCATAATAACTGTCCTTTGTACGCTCGATTTTTTGCTCTAAACTAATGAACTTACCTATCATGTACCCATTTTGGTACAAGAGCAACGTCATCAGCAATCGGCTCATACGCCCATTGCCGTCATTGAAAGGATGAATACACAAAAAATCGTGTATAAATACAGGAATCACAAGCAATGGATCCACCGATTTATCTTGGAGAACCGCATTAACACCTTGGCAAATTTCATCAATAGCAGCAGGTGTTTCATAAGGTGCCAAGGGCTTAAATCGCTCCACCTCAGAACCATCTGCAAGCCGCTCAATAATCGAATTCTGCACATTCTTATACTGACTGCCAATCCCCTTGTGGGAATACGCATACAAATCACGATGTAACTGCAGTACAATGTGCCTTGTCAAATCGATATACTCGTAATTTTCGTGTATCGTATTCAACACATCGCGATACCCCATAATCTCTTCCTCATCTCGATTACGAGGCGTCGTCTTATCCGCCACCAACGAACGAATACGAGCCTTCGTCGTCACAATCCCTTCAATCCGATTCGACGACTCCACACTCTGCACCTTCGCAATCTCCACAAGCCGCGCCACACTACTAGGCCTCTGCGACACAAACAAATCTTGCCGCCCCTTATACTCATGAATCTGAGACACCAACGACACAACCTCACCATCCCACAGACAATCCTCGAGCCGCCGATAATCAAAACTACGCATACCACACCACCTTTCCCCTATACGACTATTTCTCCCCTAATTTTAATACAATTTAGGCGATAAATAAATAAAAATATATCTTCCTTCTCCGGCCCTTTGTAGAAAATAATACTAATGTAGAATAAAAGAAACCTCGCTCTGAATATGCTGCTAGGGTAGGCTGGGAAATGAATGGGGTCTAAAAACCGACTTTACCTTCACTGTGGAGGCTTTTTCTTCCCTTTCCCGGCCCTTTGTAGAAAATAATGCTAATGTAGAATAAAAGAAACCTCGCTCTGAATATGTTGCTAGGGTAGGCTAGGAAATGGATGGTGTCTAAAAACCGACTTTGGCCCTGCGAAGGCCGTAGGCCGAAGTCAGACCCGGCCGGTGGAGGATTTTTAGACACCATCCATTTCTACATACCACACCAGAATGCTAATATTCAGAGCGAGGTTTCAAAACATCTATATTAAATTATTTTCCCCAAAGGGCCTGCATTACTTCTGCCCCTATTGTATCTTTCTCAATTTTCACAGGTTTTTGTTTTTCATTGCTACTCAACAACGGTACACCAGATTGGCTATACACGGTGGCGTTAACTTCTGTCCAAGTGCTATCTGGGCGATTGATTTCAACGGTGTAGATATAGGTATAACCTTCTACATTGTTGGCTTTCACCAAGATACGCGCCATAGAATCTGTTTTAAACACAGATGAGTTATCGATAAACCATGCGGAATCGTCTGTATCCGCATCAACGTAGTACCAATCAGCAGCATTGGCTACGCCAAAGCCACCGAAAAATATACATCCTGCTGCCATAATGGCAGCTAACCATTTTTTCATCATTCTCTCCTATTCAATCCTTTATTCATTCAACTATATATGGGCATGATTGTGGTTTGGTCTCTACAGAACGTCAGGGCCTAATAGATAAAGCAACTGCTCGTCCTGTATAACACGAGTGGCGACCACTTAGGTGATCGCCAATTGTGCATATCTATGTTAGATATAGTATATTTTCGTTACTTTGCATATAGAATACAAATAAATCTATATGACATATACGATATTAGTCTTCGCTTTCGATTTCAGATGCAGGAATTACAGCAATGCTTGCTACCTTATCACCTTCGTCGAGGTTTTGTGTTTTCACACCAGAAATGGCTTTGCCTTTTTTCACAGCAATATCATTCATGTTGAAGCGAATGATTTTACCTTGTTCGGAAATGAGCATCACTTCGTCATCATTGTGAACGACTTCAACGGCTACTACATCGCCAGTTTTATCGTTAATGCGGAAGTTCTTTGTACCGATACCGCCGCGTTTTTGTACATTATACGCATCCGCTTCGTTGCGCTTACCATAACCCTCTTCGGAAATGGTGAACACTTGTGCTTCGCTTTCATCAGACTCAAGAACACCAGCGCCTACAACAACGTCGCCAGTTTTCAACTTGATGCCACGAACGCCATGAGCCGCGCGTTTCATGAGACGAACATCCTCTTCGTTGCAACGGATGGCCATGCCAAGTTTCGTACCAATCAAGATATCTTGGTTGCCTGTCGTTACGATAACGCAAATCAAGCGGTCCCCTTCGTCGAGATTAATCGCATTGAGGCCGGAACGACGGATATTGCGGTATTCTTCGATAGCCGTACGTTTCACAACGCCGAACTCAGTAACCATGAATAAGTTTACATTTTCATGGATGCGTTCAAGGTCGATCATAGTCGTAACGGATTCGCCTACCGCAAGTGGCAATACGTTGACCATAGCAGTACCGCGAGAATTACGGGAACCAGCTTCTGGCACTTCGTACGCTTTGAGGCGATAGGTACGGCCAGTGGATGTGAAGAATAGCAATGTATTATGCGTGCGAACATGCATAATTTGCGTTACATAATCGTCTTCCTTCGTCTTCATGCCGATAACGCCAGCGCCGCCCTTATGTTGGTTGCGATATACGTTCGCGTTCATGCGTTTGATGTAACCTTGTTTCGTCAAGGTAATAACCATTTCTTCGTCAGCGATGAGGTCTTCTACATCAAGGTCGGACGTATCGATTGTGATTTCAGAACGACGAGGGTCGCCGTATTTCTTCTTCATATCTTCTAGTTCTTCTTTGATGATTTGACGTTGACGCGCTTCGCTAGCCAAGATAGCTTTCAAATCTTCGATCAATGCCAACAATTCCTTGTATTCTTCTTCGATTTTTTCGCGTTCCAAGCCTGTTAAACGACGTAGACGCATGTCGAGGATGGCAACTGCTTGTTTTTCTGAAAGCCCGAATTTTTGCATCAATGCGTTACGTGCGATTTCGTCAGTTTGAGAACTGCGGATGGTAGCGATAACCTCATCGATGTGGTCGAGGGCGATCAACAAGCCTTCCAAGATGTGTGCACGCGCTTCGGCTTTGTTAAGCTCGAATTGAGTGCGGCGTACGATAACATCGAGACGGTGATCTAAGTAGTAACCCAATACTTCTTTCAAATTCAATACGCGAGGATGACCGTCCACGAGGGCTAGCATAATCACGCCGAAAGATTCTTGTAATTGAGTATGTTTATACAATTTATTAAGAACGATATCTGGTTGCACGTCAGCGCGCAATTCGATAACGATGCGCAAACCTTGACGGTCAGATTCGTCGCGAAGTGCTGTGATGCCATCAATGACCTTATCGCGGCTCAAGTTCGCAATTGTTTCGATGACGCGAGCCTTATTAACTTGGTACGGAATCTCAGTCACTACGATTTTATGCTTGCCCTTCGCCATTTCTTCAATAGTTGCACGAGCGCGCATTTTTACGCTACCACGACCTGTGGAGTACGCTTTTTTAATACCATCGCGGCCCAAAATAAGTGCCCCAGTCGGGAAGTCCGGACCTTTAATTTGTGTCATCAATTCGTCCACAGTTACATCTGGATTATCGATGAGCATTTCAAGGCCATTACATACTTCGTTAAGGTTGTGCGGCGGAATATTTGTCGCCATCCCTACGGCGATACCGCTGGAACCATTGATGAGAAGATTTGGAATCTTCGCTGGCAATACGGTCGGTTCTTGCAAGCTTTCATCATAGTTCGGCATGAAATCAACAGTTTCCTTGTCGATATCGGCAAGCATTTCTTGCGTAATTTTTGCCATACGCACTTCGGTATAACGCATCGCAGCGGCACTATCGCCGTCGATGGAACCAAAGTTACCGTGGCCGTCTACCAAGAGGTAACGCGTATTGAAATCTTGCGCCAAACGAACCGTTGCATCGTAAACGGATCTATCACCATGTGGATGATATTTACCGAGAACGTCACCGACGATACGCGCGGATTTCTTGTACGGTTTATTCGGCGTCATGCCTGTTTCGTGCATCGCGTACAAAATACGACGATGTACTGGTTTCAAGCCATCACGCACATCAGGAAGAGCACGCATTACGATTACGGACATCGCATAATCGATATAGGCGTTCTTCATTTCTTTATCAATCTGAACGGGATGAATATTCCCATGGGACCATTGTTGGTCTGCCACAATCTCACCTCATTTTACTAACACTGATTACAATTCATCATATTATTATAGCATTTTTAAGGGTTTAGCGCTATTGTTATAAGGATTTTTGTGAAAGCTGCCTCGCCTATTCTAATAGCCAATCCAGAACATTCTTTTGCTCTATACCATTATGGTTATCTGTTTTATGTAATACATCCATTGTAAGTAAATATTTAGGGTAGTTATCATCAAGTTGCTCTAACGATGATAATTCACGTTGTAATGTAGTATCTTCCATCACTGTATAGCTAACTTGATAATATTCTAACCGATGTGGTTTTTTAGCAACAAAATCTATTTCACCATTTTGTAGATGCCCCACATATACACGATAGCCACGTCTAACTAATTCCAAATATACAATATTTTCTAATATATGACCTCGGTCCGAGTCTGTACGACTTAATAAAAACTTACGGAATGCACTATCTACAACATAATATTTGGCATTTCGCTGTAATAACGCCTTCCCCTTTACATCAAACCGGTCAACTTCATAGATTAAAAGACCATCTTTAAGGCCTTGTAAATATTTCTCAACCGTTTTATTATCCGTTTTACGGCCATAACTAGTGAGCGTATTCGCAATTTTCGTAGGATTAATCAGACTCCCTATATTAGCCAATAAATATCTAATAATATCCAGTAATAAAGGAACATCTGTAATTTTTAATCTCGTTACAATATCTTTCAAAACAACTGTATTAAGAATGCTTTCCAAATATTCATCAATGCTTTCATCATCCTCAACACGCACTAATCTTGGAAATGAACTATGTTCAATATATAAATTATATATTTCCATATCTGATAAATTTTGCTGACTATATGCACTGTGAAATTCTTTAAATGAAAGCGGTAGCATCTCAACTTGCACATATCTACCGGTTAATAATGTGGCAATATCAGAGGACATAAAATACGCATTTGAACCAGTAATATAAATATCCACATTGGGTTTGATAAATAAACTCCCTACGACCTTTTCAAATTGTGGTACATGCTGTACTTCATCTAAAAATACATACATGGGAGTCTCTGGAATCAATCGTTCTACTATATACTCATGGAGGGCATGATACTCCTGTAGCGGTTCAAACTCTAAATCTTCAAAATTAATAGAGATAATTTGATTTGGTTTAACACCACTGTCTAATAATTCTTGTTTAAATAATTCAAATAATGTAGATTTACCGCACCGACGCACACCAGAAACGACTTTTATTACATCTTGATCTTTATGACGTCTCAAAAAATCTAAGTATTGCTCACGTTGAATTAAAGACATCATGACCTCCTTTTCCTAGCACTATATCACTGTTAATACACAATCAGTATATGTGTTTTAGGATAGCAATCCTAATCCAACTCTATTTTTAAAAATATAAGGATTGTAATCCCTATACTCTTCAATTATAACATATTTAGGGATTGCAATCCTTAAACTTTCCATTTAAACCTGTTCCATTTTGGAACAAGTTCAAAACCTTTCTAATTTACCTTTATCATAAAAATTCCAATACCTATAAAGGACGTGCAAATCAAATTGATTTACACGTCCTTTTATCATATCATCAGCAGTTGTTTCCATTTTGGAAATAACTACTAACACATCTCAAATATGCTACTTTATTAATTCTCAACAATTATGGAATCCAGTTGATTCATCCTAAATTCTTCTACCACGTCCATAAAGGCCTTATTATGTATTGGATTTTCAGTCATACCAAACAAATGGCTCGTGCAATCACAGTCGGAGCAGCCAAATTTTGGCACGTCCCATTCGGCAATGGCGCGTACTGCATCAGCCAAAGCACATTCGACGCTCACGTCTACATCGGGATCTGGCATGCTCGGCATGGACGGATATGGCTCATGGGTGAGGCTCCAGCTTTCAAGGGGCAATCCACTTGTGCGAATGGGCACGGCCGCTATCATTTCGCAATAGCCGCGGAAGTAGTCGAGGTGCCAATGCATTTTCTTGCGTTTTCTCTTATGGCGCTCAATGCGTTTCGTAAGATTCGCCTTGGCGGAGCCGACATACATGTAATAACCTGCATTAAAATGCATCATGCCCTTAGATCCGATTTCGAGATCTAGTTCATGGTCAAGGTGCATCACCATGATGTATACGCCGCTATCGTGCGCTTCGCTGTCGAGAACATAGCTCGGATAGGTGCAGGCGCGCGTCACGGTAGGCATTGTGAAAGTCTCATCCCACGCCACAGCAACGGCTTTCCAGTCGAGGAATGGTGCCACTTCTTTAAAGGTCGTGGCAAATTCTAGATCCGTATGGTAGTCTGGCAAGAACCATTTAGCTTGGTCCCATTGTACAAGGAATAGTACACCCGTATGGTAACCTTCATCTTGCAGTTCCCGTAAGTGCAATAAATGCTTGCGTCCCCGTTCTGTAATAGCATCGGGGAACATGGCACCGGTCTTGGAGAACAAGGTGCAGGATTTAACCTCTAACAGGAATTCTTCACCATCGTCATTAGTGAGGAGTAAATCAAAGCGTGATGTCGCCCCATGTAGTTTTACCGTATATTCGCGACGTACAACACGCCATTGTTCCCAGCCAGGAATGAGTTTGTTTTCAATCAAATGCTGAGCCACATCATTGCTATAATTGGTATCAAGCATGATAACTACACCGTCGCGCTCAATGCCTATAACGCGGTACTTCGTCTTCGCATCCGGCTTGTCATGTGGCACGATGTACATCGTAACACCTGTAAATAACAGTTCCCACATACGACCTGGATTTGGTAAATGAGCAAGTACGCTTTCACCATTAAGATCCAAGGTCACCACAAAACGATTGGGACGGCCTGTATAAGTTGCTTTCAAAATTGTATCGTATAGAACCTTCATCGTTCCTCCTACATCAAGATAATTCTAGGTTCATTATACAACAAAACGGGCCACTCCGAAGAGCGGCCCGCTGGGAGGCGTCATATGACAGGTTCCGAGGCTATCATATGACCAGGGATAAGATATTCATCGCATAACAGCGATAGTTGTGCTAAGCACAGATGCGATAGAGTCATCTATGCATTAGCGATATGTTGTTTTATTGCAAATCTTTACTTTGCGTAGATACTTCACTGGCAGAGGTAAAGCTTGCCAATGGAGCGTCGCCAGAGCCTAAGATTACCTTGTTCGCTACTAGCGCATTAGCTGCCGTTTTAGCTTGTTCCAAAGTAAGGCCAGTGCGAGGTCCACTAATTGTGATCGATGCGCTTTTACCATCGACTGTAGCAAATTTAAGATATACCACACGTTTATCAGCCATGTTGGGCACTCCTTTCTAATTCATATACATAAGGATGGGAATGATCGCGATAGGTCCACAGGGTTTGGATTACTACGAACCTTCACGCAGCCATTATGTGCTAACTATTATGAGTGAAAGCACATTAATGACCAAGGGATACTTCGTTGACGCGTATTACGTCAGCAATGGTGTTCTCATAGAGACCAGCCAATGCGGTACCGACGATTTTGACCGCATCATCAGTAGCTTCTTCAGCGACGCGTGTGAAAGTGACGTCTTTGTACTTCGGTTTTTCTTCCGTACCGATATTAAAACGTAACACTAACTTTGTGCGTTTTAGTTCAGCCATCTGATCACCTCCTTTCACCTATATACATTCCAAAAGGAGGCTCGTGACAAGCAAATTCGTTTCAAAAAGAGGAATAATATTTTTACCCCTGAAAAAACGGCCCCAAATCAAGGTTTAGGGCCGTACTTTTGTATTTAGTTTCACGTGAAACAGTATCAAAAATTTTTGCTTTTTTGTAGCTTGGGACACATTATTTTATTGTAAAATGAATTATACTAGTATATGTAATTTGAAATGATGATAACAATCATTTCAAAACAATCTCTTACTAGCTCTTTAGAACATGTATCGTTTGGATGTACATCACCGTCGAAACGCATCATCTCTAGCATGTGCTAATAGAGACTTTCACAGTGAAAATATATGATAGAATATAAGTAGTTCATTACAATTTAGAGGGGATTACAATGGCTCAAATCGCAGGAAATTTACAACGAATTAAAAACGGCCAACGCCGTTATGCTATTACACCGCGCATTCCAGCGGGTTTTATTCAACCAGATCAATTGCAAAAATACATTGATGTGGCAAACAAATTTGGCGCTGTTCTTAAACTAACTGGCAGCCAACGCATTATGATTACGAATTTGAAAGCTGAGGACGTAGACGCAGCGTGGGAAATGCTCGGCATGGAGCCGGCGTACATGGTGTCCAACCGCGTGCGCAGCGTCAAGATTTGCCCAGGCACAACGTTCTGTAAACGGGCTAAACAAGATAGCGTGCATCTTGGCATGCAACTGGAACGCAAATATTTGTCCCAAGAAATGCCTAGCAAGATGAAAATCGGCGTGTCCGGCTGTATTAATTCTTGTACTGAAAGCCGCATGAAGGACGTTGGCGTTATCGGTTCTGTTGAGGGCTGGAGCGTCTACGCTGGCGGCAGCGGTGGTGCGCATCCACGCATTGGCGACCTCATTGCAGAGGTAACAACAGAAAAAGAAGCCCTTGCACTTGTGGACCGCATCATCGAATATTACAAAGCAAATGCACAAATCGAACGAATGGGTGAATTCATCGACCGCATCGGCTTAGATGCCTTCAAAGAAGCTGTACTAGGCGACCTTGAAGGGGCTCCTACAGAAGTAAAAGCAGCAGAACCTATTGTTAACTTGCCAGGTCACGGCAATGATCCAGAGGTTGAGACGCCACGCCTTGAACCAGGTCAACCAATTACACCGGATACAATCATCCGCGATATCGTGGACATCTATCCAAATACAGTACCTGTACTACAAAGCATCGGCATGGGGTGCCTCGGTTGTCCATCCTCCACGATGGAACCATTGTGGCAAGCCGCAGAAATCCACGGTGTCAACGTGTACGATTTACTTAACAAACTAGAAACTGCCCGCAAAGGTGCATAATTAGAAATATATAAGGACCTATGTAAATACATAGGTCCCTTCCCCATTATCATAGAAATTTATACAAAGGAGTTCCACATGTCTGCATTTTTAGGTCACATTCACTACTGGTTATACCGTAAAATTCAATTGCTCGTAGAGCGTGAAAACTTAATTCTTGAAAAAACGACAAAGGTCGTAGATGACCTTGCTGAGGAATTACATTCCATCTCTGTAGATACATACGGCGAACCAATTAACCCTAGCATTCCATTGGAAAACATCATCGACCACAACAACATTCACGGTTGGCTCTCCAACCAAATCAACATAGCATCCGTCCGCGAAGCGGCTTTCATCAAAGACATGCTCGATACAAATGCTGATGAAAATGCTATTCACGTAGTAACCGCTATTCTCGATGCCTTCTCTGTACAAGGTCAAGCATGCGGCGTTGTGGCCCAAGATAGCCTCGAGGAACATACGGCGCCAGCCATCTACAATGCCCTTCAAAACTTCTATGTAAACGGCATGCCTTGCGACGGCGGCGACCAAATCGTTGAGGACAGCGCTGACCGTTTCACATGGGTCGGCGACCACCGCTTACAAGCTGGCTACTGGCGCACTGCAGGCGTAGACCCTAAATTCATGATGCTCGCATACCAAACATGGTTCGAGGCCTTTGTGAAAGCTATCGATCCTGAATTCGAGCTTATCACCACCGAAGACAATGGCACACGATTATATACAATCGCTAAAAAATAAATACCATTTCGTTCGCTGAAACGGACGAAAACGCGAACGTAAAATTTTACGCTCGCGTTTTTTATTTCTAATGATCCAATATATGTGCCTAAAAAATTAGAACAGGCGTGTTCTATTTCTAGGCGCCTAATATATGCGTCTAAAAAAATTAGAACAGACGTGTTCTATTTCTAGGCACCTAGTATATGTATCTCAAAAAATAGAACAGGCGTGTTCTATTTCCGGGGATCTAGTATATGTGTCTAAAAAATAGAACAGGCGTGTTCTATTTCTAAGGACCTAGTATATGTGTCTTAAAAATAGTACAGGCCTGTTCTAATTTAAAATTCCTTATAAAAGTGTAGCTATAGACACAGAATTGATAAGAAATATCAGTTATAATAGAACTATAAGATAAATCATTACTCATATACTTTCAAATATAGGAGGTGCAGCATCATGGCAGGCACAGTAAAAAAAGATCTAGGTTTATTATTCCAAGGTCCTAATTATGTGATCGTAAAAAAAGGCGGTAAAGCAGGCGAAAAGGTAGAAAAACATAATCATCCTGAAGCCAATGTTATCTTTACTGTTGTTAAGGGCACAGTTCAAGTATTCCTTAACGAAACAGAGGAACATGTACTCGTACCAGGTGAAGTTCTCGAATTTAATGGCGATAACTACATTCAAGCAACGCTTGTTGAAGATAGCGAATTCATCGTAAACCTCGTTCATAAACCTGAATAAGATTATATAGATATGACCTCCTCCTCTCCTTAGTGTCTATATATAAAAAACACCTATAAGTGGTAAGTTATATAAAACAGTAACTATTACCATATATAGGTGTTTTTTTACATTCTTAGTCCTAATATCTTAATTTCAGGCTTATAGGACAAAAAGTGTGTGTGAAAACCCTTATAACTGTCTCTTATACACATCTGACGCTGCCGACGACTAG